>Ga0307507_10000872_pt1 | contig 66947 bp, 20 predicted proteins | sample 7_EM_MG_FD_207223 | JGI IMG/M metagenome (GOLD analysis project Ga0307507, IMG submission 207223) | Populus trichocarpa ectomycorrhiza microbial communities from riparian zone in the Pacific Northwest, United States - 7_EM | ecosystem: Host-associated > Plants > Roots > Unclassified | place... | reverse complement strand
ATATATACACTTATTATAATATTATAGGCAATGTCGGGATTCCTAATAACGGTTTTTTTTTTAGCGAAAATAATCTTTACTTTAGGCAGTTATGGGCTAATTTAGACCTAATATTCATGAAATATCGGGTCGTCTCTCTAATCGATGAACTTTTAGTAGTATTTTAAGCCATTGTGGCTGAGCGATTCAGCTGCGAGTGTAGGGGGAATTATAAAAAAAGTCGGATTTCTTAATAAACGTTGTGAAACCCTCTTAGACCACATTTTCGATTTTACGTGGAGCGGATATAAAATTATTCCGAATATGTGGTCTGAGCTTGCTGAGGTAAGGTCTGACCTTGCTAAGGTAATATATCTAAGCTCGCTGAGGTAATGCATCGCCCAAGGGCCGCTTAGGGGTAGCCGAGGCCTAGCCGAAGGGTAGGCTTGGCACCTCCTTATAAGCACCTCGGGCTTGCAGCCCTTCCCTCCTCATCGGTTCGTCTCCGTACGAGGCTATTGCCATACTCTTTACCATATCGTCCTCTTCCATCGACTCTCCTGTGACTCATGCTCGGCTTGCCTGCTCCCTACCGTACACATAGGCAATGTGCCTTACAGCTTAACTGATCCCTCGGGTGAGCTGGTCACTATCCCATGCGCTGTTAAGGCGTACGCTAAAAGAGGCCTGTGCGCGAACACCAAAACATTAACACGCTCCTCCAAGGACTTAATTCGGCTGTGCTCTATGCAATATACCCCTCTATAAAGAAGGGCCTTGCTAGCAGGAACGCCTCAGCCTAATTCGGACACGATAGAGTCAATTATATATCAAGTTTGAGCTTTATTATAATGATTTAAAGCCTTAATTCGTTAATCAGATTCACGGCTTCATTTCGCCAAGACTCGATTCAATCTGGAGACTCTAGTTGATTCGCTTGTACGTACGCCTTTCTCAATAGCGGATAGTGGTGTAGGAAAGGGGTCTCCATCAGACGATCACCAACCTAATAGCGGGGCAGCATTGGCATGGTCAACGGGTTTGTCACTAAGCCTCGTCTCTGTAGCCTTGGAGCTGGCATGCAAGCCTTGCTGTACATCGTAAGCCATGTCTCCAGCTACCCTGCATTTGGCAAGCATAGACGGTGAAGTAGAGCCGAAAAGTGCGTTAATTGGAAGATGCTGTGTCAGCCTCGTTGCCTCCTTGGCGATTCTGCCTATCGTTTCACGAATTGGCTCAGCTACAGTCGATGCTCGGCATTGGCATGCTTTGCAGTACAAATTCCCCTTGGAACGGAAATACGGCAGGAATCTTGACTCTAGAGCCACTAGAGACTGTCAGTCTAGGCAAGGTGGGCAGAAAGCTCTTGCGTAAGGCAAAATACAGTTATTATTTCGATTGATAGACTACAATGATAGATATTCTATTAAGTTAAGATGTTTGGTCATGCTTAAAACTATTCATGGTGTGGTAGAGTTGAGGTTAAAGCTTAGTACGAACACTGGTTTCGGAGCTGGGGAGAAGCTAGGGAGAAGCTAGGCTATGGGGAAACCGTAGAGACCTATGGGCTGGCTTTGGGGCTGGCTTTGGGGCTACCAATAATAGGAACGGCTGAGACCGCGCTATCCCTTAATCCCCTTGCGTGCATCGCTAAATCGCAACTAAAATTAACTGGGCACTAGTATCTCGTGTAGCTTACTTGATTGGCCGACCCGTTGTCGATAACAGATGCACGCAAAGCAGCGAGTTAAGGTATTAGCACCCACCCGAGACATTTTAATTCAAATCGCCCCTCTCAATCAAAATACCGTCCTTCGATTGCTGCATCTATCCAAACGAAATCCTTTCAGAGCGTCTCCATCAACGCCTATCCTGCTTACTGATACCTGAAGACTGAAAAACAATCTGATACAATATCACATTTGCTATTGGCATGGCATATACTGTCTCAAGCAAACTAGAGCTGCCTGGCAATGAGGCTCCCGCAGAGTCTATACTTAGTGGAGCTGCTTTGATTTCTAGCCGCAGTGGACGCACGTCTTTAAGCAGCAGCATCCGTGTTTTCGTAAGGTTGACAAATGGCTCTAGAATTATTGTCCCCGTTGCAGTCGGCGCTTCGGTTGCACAGTTACACCAGGAAGCTTTGCGAAAAGCAACGAGAATTGGTGTCCTCGGGACCGTTGAGACTACCGTCTTGCGTACTACGGGACCAGATCCCACAATAATATTCGGAGAGGACTCATTAGAAGACGTTCTCGATGTCACAGAGGATCAGACGTTCTTCCTGGGGCCTTTGCATTCTTCAACACCATGTGTAAGCCAGGAAGACCTGGACCACGGGCATATGGACACACTAACCGCTTAATTAATAGCCTGGTTTACCCACACAAGAGCAATCCTCTGACACCCCTCCGATCCCCGCAACACCGATCCTATCATCGGTCCCCTCGTCAGATACTCCATCAGTCCCACCATCTGTGTCAAATTATACTTCATCGTCCAATTCTACAGCACACAAAAAGACATCCAGAATATATGTTCGGTGGATCACCCCAAAAGATGCAATTGAGAAATCGCGTCTAAAATATATTCCAATCGATCCAAACCCAGTCAAGCCTAGTCTCTCGTTGTCTGAGCTCCGGCGAGTTGCATCAGACCGACTATATTCGGCTAATCTCATTGCTGAACAAGGACTTTTATCCAGCGCGGAGGCTCAGCTCTATCTCCGGGATTATTTTCTCTCAACACGATCACGAGACACAGTTACCTTGGCAGATCTTGGTCTGAAAGGCAGCCGTGAAGAACCGCTGGATGTCTTCGTTTCGTGGGCCGCTGATGTCAACGACGCTACCGGCTCACCGAACAAAGTATACTCGGCATGGGGGTTCGAAAGCACTGAAAGAGGTATCGCAACGTTCAATACAAGCCTCAGTATTCTCTTCAAGGAAATAGAAACGAATAGCATCAGTCTGGGGAATGTCCTGGAAGTCCTGTGGGAGGTTACTCACTTTCCCCCATCTCTCATTGTCTTTCGTGAGCTTTATGACAATAGGCATCTCGGACCGAACCATTTCGCACTTGCGGTATTCGCGCAGACCATCAGAGAGCTTTCGCTGAAAATGATTCCGCCCTGGATATCCGGCTCTCCAATCAGGGTCCTAGAAGCATCGCGGCAAGTTTTTGCTTGGCTACATTCGATGCGATCGGAAGCCTCTGCCTCGTCTGGCAGCGATCAGACGCTCGTGCATCAGATTGGGCTGAGGGAGATGGGCTCCCAGGCCTACAAAGTCCAACCAGGAGAAGTCAGGGTTGATGTCCCTGTCGTTGATGCAGACTCACAGCGTTCGCACAAGCAAGTTGTTGTTTCTCTAAACCCTGTACATCAAATGGATCCGTATGCCATTGCTATTGCCCTAGATGGTGCTTATTCAAGCCCGTGGAATTATTACTTTGCCTTCCCCTCAGATGCACCCATATTGCTGGAACACAAACGGGTGTCTGCACTGCATCCGGCGGATTTTGACAATTTGCTCCAAATGACGAATCAGGTAGACGCTTTTAGAATGACCAGCCCACTTCAGCTAGCAGATACTCCCAGCTCAGCATTTCCTGTCATTACTCTTAGCCAAGACGGCTATGTATCGCTATACGAATCTCGTGGAAATTGGGGATGCGACGACGGATATTTCACTATCTTTAACGTGATTGGAGGGCAGACGAGAATGCCCGAAACAAATCCTGGTCAATTTCTACTTCAGAAACTCGAGCCAATCATTAGCGCACGGAAGAAAGAGAGTACTTGGGAGGTGGATGCGTGGGCTGACAGCGACGCACTCACTGACGCGTCGACTCCTGAGGAAGCCATTGTGATATGCGTGGACGTCAGCTCCAGCATGTCACGACCTATGGCTACGAGTTGGCTCAATGACCGGGTGAATCTGTCTGGAAACGCGCCGTCGCGGTCTTCTTCAACCAGACTTGCGTCGTCAACTAGCAACCAGCTCAGCCGCCTATCCGAAGTGAAGGATGTTTTCAAAAACCTCATAACACGCATCGCAGCCTACCGGCTTCAAACGCATATCGGGCTGGTTACCTTCTCAAATCCAAACAGCGTCCGTATGAACCAGTGCCTCACGTCCGTGCTCTTGAACTTCCGTGACCAGCTGGATCATGTCTATGCCTCGGGAAAGACCGCCATGTGGGACGGCATAAACAAAGGAAAAGACATGCTGGTTGCGCACAAGGCTCTCCACCCTACTGCGAGATGTCGATTGATCGTTCTTACCGATGGCGAAGACAACAGATCCGGCCTCGCCCCTGCATGTGTGTGCGCGGACCTATATAGCAATGATATTGTATTGGATGCTATAGTCATCGGTACGAATGCCACAGGCAACTTGTTCAGGGCTGCGAAACATACTGGTGGTTATGCATTCTGTCCGAAGACAAGGTCCGCATTATATCAGATTTTTCTTCTCGAAACCTTCATTGACATGCGAATGCGTCCGGATATCGTTAAGATTCCCATCATTCAGTTTGATTCCTCGGTTCCGAAGCTTGCAGATATGCGCGATATTTACGACTTTCCACCATGTCGCCCACATCCCAACCAAAATGACTATTTCATAGCGTTACGTGATGCTGATCGATATCTCACTGCTCTGTCGCGTCGCTCCAGTCGTGGACCCAGCGTAACCGCGCCCACGAGCCGCACAGCATCGATCCACTCCCGCTTTTCAGCATCCATATTTTCACGCGCCAACACACTTGGTAGTGGCAGCTTCATGACTGGCACTACTATGGGTGCCTCTGGCTCAACGCGAATGTTGTTGAGCGAAGTGAAGGCTATGATTGAAAACCAGCATGACTTCATGGACGTGTATGTCAGCGAAAGTAACATGGGGTTCTGGAAGGTAGTCATGCAAGGCCCACATGCATCGCCTTATGAGAATGGCACGTTTCTTTTATGTGTTGAACTAGGAGATCAGTTCCCGCGCAAGGCCCCAACAGTGAGATTTATTACTCCAATATTGCATCCAAATATAACGAAGGTATGCAGCTCCATCCGCCCACTTAGTGCGTTGTTACGACATAGACAGAACGCCTGACAGGGTATCAGCACGGACGTATCTGCCATCCCATATTCGATCGCGAATGGACCGCTACGACACATGTATATCAGGTGTTGCAGCAGGTCTTTGGCATTCTCATGTCACTCGAGGTCGGCTGCCCGACTGCATGATTCGCATATTATGGCTCACACTGTCCTTAGGCTCGTGATGCTGTTGACCCGCTTTTCACGCTGAAGTTCTGGACGGACCCAGAGACTGGACGGCGAGAGGTACAGCAATATGTGAGCTTCCGAGCAACCAACAAATCGGCCAATGTCGCTAACATATTCATAGGTTCATCGCTTCGCGTCCCGTACGCGACATCAATTCTGTCAAGACATTATCGGCTCCACCTCTTCGGCACCATCTGTTGCTAGTCTTACCACATCCAACCTCAGCAGGCACACTGCATCCGCAAACCCTGGCGGCCATTCCCGTCCAATCTCAGTCACCCGCACTTTCAGCCCGGCACCATCTAACGCTTCCACCCGCACTGCTATCACCGCTTCCACTATGACAAACCCTGTATCTAATCCTCCGAGCCATCGTACCAACCCACTACCACCCGCAATCCCAGCGATTCAACCGGTAGGACCAAATGTTCTCAGGCGACCGCAGTCCATGGCTTCCACGAGGAGTGCGACGAGTGCATCTAGTCCACATCCGGCTTCGACGGCAAGATCAAGACATAGTCGGCGAAGTAGTTTCTTTGCAAGATTGCGGTCATCACGCTCTTGAGTTTAGAAGAGGGAAGTATGAGTGCTGGGTAATTTATGGTCTCTTTTGTGGGTCAGACTGATGAGGAGGTTAGAGTCTCATATTGAGTAGGTCAGATGCTGATTCCCGGCCGCGCGTGGTGCTCGTGTTATCTACGGGTTAGGGAATTTTGGGAAATAAGTGTATTTCATGAACTATGGTGGTGGTGCGTGATGAGGGCTCTGAGTTCTATTATGAAATTATCAATCTCTCCGATCGGATCAATGTGTCGTTGATGAAACATCAGTAAAAGTAGGGCACGATATCACAGTCCTGAACCCTATCAAACTTCTGAAACTTCGCCTGCAGTTTGCCTCCTCTTACTCTCACGCCCACTTTCGCAATCACTTCCCCGTCTATCCCCTCCGTCTTCTTCTACCTGCCCATCTGCGCCTGCTCTTGAAGAAAGAACCCCATCGGCGGCGCTGTCTCATGTTCACGCGTGATCATGCCTTTGATGCCTGCCAGTGGCGGCGGTAACGGGAGCGGGACCTGCGGACCGATCAGGACGGTCGCTTAGTCGCGCCGCTCAGGCTTTACGGTGGGAGATGGAGGGAAGTAATACACAGGGCCAGTGCTTTTATCAATATTCAGTATTGATTAGGAATATTGAATATTGAATATTGAACGTTCAATATCAATATCAATACGATACGTTCAATACTGAAAGATATTGAATATTGAATATTGAAAATATATATATATATATATATGCTAGTTTTATAGCCTTAAGGACCTTAATAAGGCTTCTACTATAGTAAATCCTAAAAGATATACCGTATTATATGCAATACGGCATAATAAGGTGTATAAAGGTTATAAGAGGCGCAAGGTATCCGTTTTGGGCGACGTTTGGGCGACGTCTGGGCGTTTATTTGGGCCAAGTCCAGACCTGCGGAGGATAGGCCGGATAGTCCTCTCGGATAATAGACCTATCAGCTGATAGTATCCGGATAGTCTTGGCAAAAACCCCTAATATGCTTACACTTGTAATGCACCCCCCAATATTAAATAAATAATTTTTCTATTAGTATAGATTTATAGAGCTTGTAAAGCGCTTTAAAATGGTGCCACTTTTATTTAAATATCCTAAGGATAAGTAATATTATATAGATATAAGGCTTATAAGAGCTCTGCGGAATAAGGCTTATCTGCACGAAGCTCTGTGGAGGCTCTGCACGAAGCTCTGTGTACGGAGGCTCTGCACCAAGTTCTGCACCAAGCTCTGCGTACGGAGGCTCTGCGCGAAGCTCTGCGGAGGCTCTGCATAAAGCTCTGCACGAAGCTCTACACATTAGATGTCTCCTTTCTAACTTTTTATTTATAGTTCTCTTTATATAAAATACTATAAAATAAAATAAAAATAGTATAAAAGAGAGGAGACCTAGCAGTTTAAATATTCTAAGAGTGGTTAGTTATATATGTATTATACAGAGAGGAGAGTTTACTTATAGTATAGTAATATTACTAGAGAATCTCTTATATAGTAGGATAAGAAGTATACTAGATAATTATATTCCCTAATTCCTAATAAAGGACAACGTTGGTAGAATTTAAACTTATCCCTTGCTATAGTGGTGTCTAATATAAAGGTAGCCTATATAAATACTAAAAAAACATTGGGACTAGGGAAGGATATGGCTAATTTAATTGGTTTAATTTTTATTAATAACGTTAGACCTAAACTACTGTAGTAAGGGATAATCTATTATATTTATTTATAGCATTGTACAATAGGGGGTAAAGGTTTAGTTTATCCCTTCCCCTAGTGACGTCCTATAAGAGTTAGAATATACATAAATACTAGAATTAAAAGTGCTTGTATAGTTACAGAGCCTTAATCCTATTAATTCTATTAGCCAGCCCTTATTAATAATAGTAGGACGAAATGCACTAGGGAAGGGATAGTTAAAATTTTGCGGATATCTAGATATTATCCGGATATTATCCGATATCCAGGCTATCCTTAGATAGGATTATTATCCGCCTAACCGGATAGGATAATTTATCCTCCGCAGGTCTGGCCGGGCCAAGGCCATTAGGGTGCACGGTTTGTGCCTTATATTTGTATAGAGGCTTGGCAAATATTCAATATTCAATATCAATATCAATACGGCCTTATACTGATATTGAATACTGATAAAAGTGCTGCATAGGGCGGAGGAAGAGCTCAGCGGAGCGGGTAGGTAGACCTAGTTGGTGTTGACTTCAGCCAGGATGGGTTCCGAAGAGGTACGGTCTTAGAAGAGGGGACCTTGATCACTGGCTTAGGGGAAGATCTTAAAGTTACCTCTAGCGCTTAATCTTCTAATTAGCCTAAGTGGGGCCAGAGGGGTTCTGGCTGCTTTTTAGTAGCGTTACGGCCGTTATAGAGGGTGTCTACGTTTTCCTTAGTGTTGCTGGTAACCGTAGGTATGCGAGAGTCTTTGAGCTCCTGGTGCATCTAGGTATTAGGGCTTATTTAGCCGTCTTACCTAGAGGTTTATATTGTCGCAATCTCTTGCTATTAGAGGGACCTTCCTACCTTAAGGCGACGGCTTTTTATAGGGTATCCGTATAGTTTCCGTTTAGGTCGTCGCGAGGTTTAAAGGGAGGAATAATAGGTATAGATAAAAGATATAAATAAACAATCTAGTCCTTAAAGCTAGCTACCCTTCTAAAAAGGAGTATAAAGGATTTAAATATAAGGGGACTTTGTAGATAAGGGGCTATAAGGCACGATTATAGAAATAGGATAGATTATAGAGGAGATAAATCCTTAAGAAAGTGAGGCCTCTAGAATTAGAGGCTATATACTATGGGTATGTGCCTTTAGTACGTAACTAACGACTATCTAAGGGGTGTCCGGGGGTTGTCCTAAGGGCAACCTAAGGTGACCGCAATAATATCCCTTATAAGTGGTTATAAATAGTCCAGTATAAAGCCTAGCTATACCACTACAGAGTTTAAGTTTAATAATACTTTAGATACTAATAATAGAGATATACCTAAAGTATATATAGGAGATAGGTAAGGTATAAAGAGTATACTAATACCTATAATATTAAGAACTGCCCTAAAAATAAGGGAGCTAGATATATAAATTGCGGTAAAGAATATAGAGTATAGTGGAAAATAGTATATAAAACCTACTAAGTATACCTAAAAGCCACTAGGGTAAGATAAGCCTAGCTATATTAGATTATAGCTATATTTTAGAGAAATGTATATAAGGAGATAAGCAGGGTAAATAATAGTAGGTAGATAGTTATATAATAGAAGAGATTTAGAGTACCTACCCTAGTAGGAGTAGTATTTACTTCACTAATAGTAAAACGGAGTATAGAACGTCCGTAAGGTAGTACTAATATAGCTAGGGACCCGTCCTAATAGAGAATTTTAACTATAGCAGCTCTAAATAAAACGCCTTAAATATAAATAGAAGACGTCTATAAGTTACTAGATAAGTTATAAAAGGGTTAATAATAGTATAATATAACTGCGGAAACTTAAACTATAAAGTAATACGCCCTTTATCTAATAGCCTAGACCTAAAAAAAAACTAAATAATATCTTTATAGAAACTAGTATATAATAAGTAAACCCGTAAAATATACTAACTAAAAGGATACTACCTCCTATATAAACTAGACCTAGCTACCGCGTATACTTTTTAATTAGCTAATATATTAATATATAGACGTAAAGCTATTATACTATTAGCCCTAATATAGCTAAATTGTAAATAGCTGTCACGGGACTCCTCCATAACACCTTACACACGTCCACCTGTTTCCACCTACGCAGCAAGAAGAGACCGACCACGAGACGGCAATCTGATAGTAATCTACGGCAATCTGACGGCAATCTGCCGTATTCTGCCATATTCTACCAAGTCCACCAAATCCTGCCAAGTTCTGCCAGGACCGCTACTCAAATCCTATTCTGCTCCATATACGTGTCAACCAAGCAACCAAACTAGCGATATATACCCTTTCTTCCCGTTTCCTTACCTTCTCTCCTTACGCAACGTCTTAACTTCATCACACAGTTTATATATATAGCTTAATGATATCTACTTCGCTATATATTATCACCACTTGTACTTACTCCGTGATACTACGTTGCGTCAAAACCTATACTCCGCCCCGCCCTATTTAAAATGCAGAACAACCTCAAAGCCCCTATAACGGCCGCCAACATTATGTCCGCACTCTAGGAACAATTAGCAGATATATAAAAGTCCTTTATAGACGCCCTCGCACAAAACCAAGCTGCTATAGCTTAACAGCAAGCCAAATAAGAAGCACGGCACTAGAAAATAATTAAGGCCCTCTAAGAAGAAATCCGTACCCTTAAGATGTCTACGCTAAGCCCTTAAAACCGGTTGCTATTACTAGAAGCCAATACGCGGAACACAAGCCCTAAACTAGTAATAGTTATCCCACCAATAGAACCGACTACTATACCGTAATAATCTAAACAATTACTAGACCCTCCAATATTTACTGGTAAATAATAAGAACTCTGATTATTTCTAAGCTAGCTTAAAAATAAGCTAACTAGTAACGCCAACCGCTACCTAACTAAAGCTAACTAACTCTGTTATGCCCTAAGTTAACTAGGAGGAGATGCAGCTAACCTTATTAAACCTCTTTAACCAAACTCAGTACTAAGCCTAATTATACTTCTTGAAGCTATATATAGTGACCCAAACCGCCAAGCTACTACTCAGAGAAAGATAAACCACATAACTTAAGGAATAAAAAGCTTTCCAGTATATTTCTCCAAATTTAACCATTACATAAAAGAAACAGGCTAGAATAACTCTATACTAATTAACAGCCTTATTAAATCCCTAAGTCCTAAACTAAAAACCTCCCTAATAGGTATAGACCTACCGGGAGCCCTTAACACCTACGCAAACGTTATTAATAAACGGTACAACAATATACTACGTCTAACACCAAAGTCCGCTCCTTAATATAATATAACAACCCCGCGAACGTCTACTAAGCCATTATCTCAGCCTAAGCACCCCAACGCCATAGATATCAACACTGGAACCCTAGGATACGCCCCACTAGGGTCCTCTAAATAAGAACAACGCACTAAGCTAGGCCTCTGTTTTAAGTATAAAAGTAGCTCCTACCTCTCTAACTACTACTCCATCCCTCTGCCCTAACGCGAATTACAAACGGCTAACACTAGCAGCCGTTTACCGCATTAATCCTCTAGTTACCGTCCCTAATCTCCACCTGGTTCTAGCCCCACATCTAGTAAGCACCACTTACAAGGATAAAGCTACAACTAATATACTATGAGAACTCCACCCTAATTACCTCTAAAAGGAAGGTCCTAGAGCTAAGTCGCTCTTCAGGACAGCGCTGCCTCAGGATCTCATTAAATGCTTTAAATGTCACAAACTCTAACTCTTAGGATCGCAGCATAACCGTTAACTGTCGTCTTTGGCAGAATAATTAATAGGTTAATGCTCAAGTCCTAATTAATACAGGAGCCAGCAGTATAGGATTTATTAATAAGATCTTTATATAAGATAATAGTTTTACTCTAACCCCCCTTAACCGGCATATTAATATATTTAGATTTAATAGCAAACGCACTATCTTAGGCCGTATTACCTACGTAGTATTCCTAAGACTCCAATACCTGAACCATAAAGAACTGATTAGGCTTTTCATTACTACCCTAGATTACTTAGTAATCCTTAAACAACCCTAGATAAAGCTATATAAGGTAACTATTAATTAGGACAACCTTAAGCTTCTATTTACCGCCTCCTATTATAAGCAGAAGTGTCTTATAACCCGCTGCTTAGACCCCAAACCAAAATCTAGAAAATCCACCAAGATCCACCAGTCTAAGATTTCTACCAACGTCCACCAAGAACCCGGAAATAACACACGACTATATAAACTAACTCTGACTGCTACACCCTAAACTAAGCAGAAGCTTAAGCTTAATATACAAAAGTACTAAAAGAACTAGTACTCTACTATAAAAAGGATACTTAAAGAACCCAAACCTAAATCTAACACCAACTCTATACCTAATACTGAACTTAAACCTGAATAAGAAACCATATAAGAAACTAAGGACAATCTAAGTTCGCTTAACACCTTAGATATCCACATAATTGGAGCTACCCTATTAGTATAACTCGCCAAGAAACCTAAACATACAATCTTCGCTATTACAATGGCCGATATTAAAAAGGCCTTAGCACCAAAGAAACACACTAACCCTGCCACAAAAGTACTAGTATGCCACCATAATAACCTAGAAGTATTTTCACGAAAGAAAGCTAACAAACTAGCAGAACACCAACTATACAACTATAAGATTATACTCAAAGAAGGAAAACAGCTAGGATTTGGACCCTTATACGGAATGTCCTAAAACGAACTCTAAGTGCTACGGAAGTACTTAAACGAACACCTAAGTAAAGGATTTATTAGAGCAAGCTCTTTACCTATAGCTGCACCTATAATCTTTATCAAGAAACCTAGCAGCGGTCTACACTTCTATATAGACTACTAAGCTCTTAACGCTATTACTATTAAAAATCGGTACCCGCTCCTATTAATTCAAGAGACACTAAACTAATTAAGTAAGGCTTGCTACTACACAAAACTTAACCTTATCCACGCATTTAACCGCCTCCGTATCACAAAAGGAGATAAATGGCTCACCGCATTCCGTACTAGATATGGACTGTTTAAATACTTAGTAACGCCATTTGGCCTTGTAAATGCCCTAAGTTTATTCCAACACTTCATAAATAATACCTTATAACCTTACCTAGATGTTTTCTATACTGCTTATATCAATAACATCCTAGTATATAGCAGTAACCTAGCTAAATACAAGAAACACGTTAACCTTATCCTAGAAGCCCTACGTGGAGCTAGACTACAATTAGATATAAATAAATGCGAGTTCTATAAAACGGAAGTTCTATACCTTAGACTTATTATCTCTATAGACGGCATATAAATAGACCCAAAGAAGATTAAAGTAATTGTAAACTGGTAAGAACCTAAGAATGTTAAGAACGTAAGAGCCTTTATAGGATTTGCTAATTTCTACTAACGGTTTATCAATAACTTCTCCATCCTAGTTTTACCTCTTATGGCTTTAATACAAAAGGACAAAGCCTTTATCTTTAACAAGGAATGTAAGAAGGCCTTTACCTATCTAAAAGTTATGTTTACTATCGCACCTGTACTCTAACACTTTAACCCAAACCAAAAGAGTATTATAGAAGCTAATTCATCTAACTACGTTACTGGAGGCATTCTGTCTTAGTATAATAAGGAAGGAGTACTGCATCCAGTAGCATACTTCTTAAAACGATTAAGTCTAGCCAAATGTAACTACAAGATCTACGATAAGGAATTATTGGCCATTATTAGATGTTTTAAACAATAGCGACCCAAACTAGAAGGCGCCGGATTTCTAATTAAGGTTCTTAGCAACTATAAGAATCTACAGTACTTTATAACCACAAAACAGCTAAGTTATTATCAAGCCCACTAGTTAGAATATCTGTCTTATTTCTAATTCTCAATTACGTACCGCCTAGGCGTTTAAGGTTAAAAACCTAATGCCCTAACTTAATATTCACAAGACATAACAGCACAGGAAGAAGCGCACACCTACTATAATTAAACGCTGCTTTGCCCTAAATTATTTAATCCCCTAGCTAAAGACCTTACGGTATATATCCTTGAAATAACTAATCGATTAATTGAGCAGATTATAGTCAATAAATACCCAAATAATGAGTTTATCCAAGAGACACTCAAGTTAATTTAAGATGGCGTTAGACACTCCAAAAAGATCTCTCTAAGTAAATATAAAGCTTATAAAGAACGCTTATACTACCAGAACCGCCTAGTTATACCTAACCACAATAAACTTAAGCTCAAGCTCCTTAAACACGTACATAATCTACCAGTAGCCGGCCACCTAGGCCAAGGAAAAACCCTAGAGCTGCTCTAATGGGAGTACTACTGGCCAAACATACACGATATAACACAAAGGTACGTCTCTAGCTGTTACACCTGCTGACGAGCCAAAGCCTTATATAAGAAGTACAACGGCTTTCTAAAGCCACTGCCTGTTCTGGACTAAAGATGGAAGGACATCTTAATCAACTTTGTTGTTAATCTCCCCATAAGTAAAGGCTATACGAACATTATAATAGTTATAGACCAACTATCCAAAATAAGACACTTAATCGCCTGCCCTAATATATTAACACCTGCCATCGCCCGACTGTTCCTGGATTACATATAGAAACTCCACGGACTTCCCAAAATGATTATCTCCAATAAAGGCCGCTAGTTTGTCTCGGTGTTCTAGAAAGAACTAACTACCCAACTCCGCATTAAAGCGCTGTTGTCTATGGCATATTACCTAGAAACGGACGGTCAAACAGAACGTGCAAATGCTATAATAGAATAGTATATTTAGATATACACATTATATTTACAGGACGACTGGATGGACTGGCTTGCATTTACTAAGTTTACTATAAATAACTCCGTCTTAGAAACCACAAAGGTCTCCCCATTTCTGGCTAATTACGGCCAGTACCCGCGAATAGGTTTTGAACCCTTTAGTAATATTCCTTACCTAGCTCATCAGGCCTTATAAGTTGCAGAAGCAAACAAATTTATAAAGAAGATGGAAGAACTACAAGAGTTCCTTACTAATAAAATAATATAGGCCCAGTCTATCTATAAAGCCGCAGCAAATAAGAACTAAACCCTAGCACTAGCTTACCAAATTGGTAACTTTGTCTGGCTAGATGTAAGAAATCTGAACACAAAACAACCTACTAAGAAACTTAACTGGAAGAACGCCGGCCCTTATAAGGTTAAAAAAGTTGTCTCTCCTTATGCCTACCAACTAAAGCTCCCTAATACGGTTAAAATCCACCCTATATTCTATACGTTAGTCCTCTACCCTGCCGCCCCTATATTAGACGCCCTACCTAGACAGATCTAAGACCCTCCCCCACCAGTCGAAGTGGATGGTGAGGATGAATACCTTATTAAAAGAGTTAACAATATTAAGTATAACAAACGGAAACGCAAATATATATATCTTATAAAATGGAGAGGCTTTACTAAGCCCTTATGGGAACCCATTAACTCTATAGGACTTACACAAGCCATAGAAGACTTTTATAAACTCCACCCAGAACTACCTCAGCCCCATCTCGCAGAAGCTCAAGTTTAAAGGGGGGGTACTATTACAGAACTCCTCCGTAACACCTTATACACATCCACCTGTTTCCACCTACGCAGCAAAAAGAGACTGACTATAAGACGGCAATCTAATAGTAATCTACGGCAATCTAACAGCAATCTGCCGCATTCTGCTATATTCTGCCAAGTCCACCAAATCCTGCCAAGTTCTGCCAGGACCGCTACTCAAATCCTATTCTGCTCCGTGTACGTGTCAACCAAGCAACCAAACTAGCGATATATACCCTTTCTTCCCGTTTCCTTACCTTCTCTCCTTACACAACGTCTTGACTTCATTACACAGTTCATGTACATAGCTTAATGATATCTACTTCGCTATATATTATCACCACTTATACTCACTCCGTGATAATAGCTACAGATAGGGGCCAAATTAGTATAATTAATGTTTGCAATATAAGAGATAATAAACCCTATATAACTACGTAAGGACTACTATAATATACTATTAACATAATAGAAAGCGAGGTAATAGTCCTAAAGGACTTTAATATATACTATATAGTATAAAGAGAATAGTAAGCTATAGTAGAAGTATAGGTAATATACCTGTTTAACAAACTAAAAACGTAAAGCCTTGTCCTAATTATCCTAACTAGTAAACCTACCTAGAAAAGAGGGATCTAAGAGAGTATAATTGACCTAATATTTATATAAGAAGCACTTATAGACCGGCTAGCGTTTTATAGGCCAGAAAATATATAGGCAATAACTATAGATTATATGCCTATATAGATAACCCTAAATATTAACGCCCTAGCGTAATAAACTTGCTAAATATACGCTATACAAAAACTTAATTAAGAAAAATACTCCTAGAAAAATACCAATAGACTGGTAATAGTATTAGAGGTAATACTAGAGGATATATAAAAGACTATAAGCAACTACTTAGAAGAATACTACCTAAAAGCCTAGCCTAGTAAATACGCCTAGTATAGATAGTCGCTAGAGGCAGTATAGCTACTTATAGGTATAAGGAGGGTAAGACGACAGTATAGCGTAATAGGTAAGGCCTACTACTATTAAAACTATAAGGCCCTAAAGAATAGGCTCAAAAAGACAATATAAAAGGAGAATAGAAATAGCTAGCACTTGTTAGTGACTTAGTCAATTAAGCCATAAGTACGGTAAGAAGGAAGCGCAAGCCTATATAATTGGATTGTCTATAAACAAGGATCTAAAGCTGGAGAAAAGGAAAGGAGAAGAGTAGCAGCGCCGCTCGACGTTTTATAAGATCCTTTAGTTATATAACCATAACCTACTATTTTCTGCCAGCTTTCTACCGTATTTTACCGTATTCTACTATATTCTGCTATATTCTGCCATATTCTGCTAGTACTATAACATTACCCCCCCTTTTTAAAAAGCCTACCCTTAACCTTTATATGTTAGTATTACGCCTATAGGGTATTCTTATCTTTATGCTCTTCTAGTAGCTTATTATCTTTATTATACTAGCACTCCATCTACTTGTCTAGGTACTTTAGCGGTCTAGGTTTATTAGGGTAATAGTTATAGAACTTTTAAAGCTTATAGGGACTACCTATAAAGTTCTATATAGGGTACTAAGTGGGGTCTAGTTTATATCCTTTCCAACTAATATAATACTTTAGCGTTCCCCTTATAAGTTTATAGGCTAGTATTTCTTTAATTTCCTATTTATTGTTATTATTAACTTAAATTGGTATGGGCGGTTTATTCTTTTATTTAGGCAATAGGTTATTTATAGCTTTTTATAGCTTATTTAGTAAGAAGATAGAGTGAACCTTAATTAAATCCGGGAGCTTTACTTTATATAAGTTGCCTATTTTTATAAGAACCTTATACAGTCCTACTATCTAATAGTCTAGCTTATGGCTAAGCCGTTCTGTCTTTTAGTTCTTTATTATAACTAAGACTATATCACCTATAGTAAAGTTAGGCTCGCGCCTATGCTTATTTAATTACTATTCTATTAATTTTTAGGCCTTTTCTAGATTTATACGGGCTATTATCTAGGCTTCTTTTAAGCGCTTAGTATACTACTAGGCTTCCCTATAGGATAGTTTTTCGCGTATAGTCTGGGGTTCTTCTAGCCTTTCCTAGTTAAAGCTTATATAGGGTAAGTAGCCTATTTTTAGTTAAATAGGGGTAAATCTAGTAGAGTTATGGGGTAGGGTTATTTAGGCATAGTCTATTAGGAGTAGTAGTTTAGCCTAGTTATTCTAGAAGTAGTTAATAAAAGGCCGGAATCTCTGGTCTAAATATTAATTTATAATCTCTATCTGGCCGTTTATTTAGAAGTAGTATATTATAGAGAGCTTTAGCCTAATACCTAGAATCTAGATAAACTCGTTCTAGAAGGCCAATATAAACTACGGCCTATAATTGGATGCGATAGTGTCTAGTAGTCTGTAAATTTGGTAGACGTAGTAGATATACAGTTAGGCCGCCTCCTTAGTGTTAATATTCTTATAATAGGGAATTAAAAACGGGCGCTTGCTAAAGCGGTTAACCAAAATTATAACCATATTATATCCGTTACGGTCTATAGGTAGCTTATAGAAATTTATAGAGATATATTACTAGGGGCGTTCTAGTATTAGGAGTGGTTTTAATAGTCTTAGTATAACGGTGCTAGAGCGCGTCACCTGCTACTTTCTAGGCAATCTGCTAAATTCTGCTAAATTCTGCCGATACTACTTATAGAGCTAACTAATTAGGATTTTCCATCCCCGGGATAGAAAATCGCTATTAGCTCGCCTACTACTAGCGCCTTAGCAACCCCTTTATATCTTACTAGTCTCTAACAGACTTCTTCTTCTCCTTAGCTTAGTATTTTTATATAGTAGCAATCCACAAGCTTTGGTTTAAAAGCATTTATACGAGCCTATTACACCTAGGGTCTTATCCCGGGGGATTATAGATCTATAGCAGTTATTTTAGTTCCGTACGTAACGGTTAATATTTATAACTATTCTGGGCTAGTAATAACGGTTACTAATAATTTTATAAGTCTTATTTTTTCCTAGGTGAGCCGTAGAGACCTAGGTATATGCTTTAGCAATAATCTAAGTCTATAAGTTCTGTTTCTCTAAGTTTGGAAAGTTAAGAGCCTTATACTAATCTTCTTTAAGATAGATATTAGGAAGCTATTATAAGGCTCTTAGAAGCTATATGGGAGGAAGCCACTAATAAATATATTAGAACCCTTTAAGGGCAAATCTAGATCTAGTAGGGTTTAATCCAGGCTAGATAAATTCTTTTATAACCTAGCTAAGGCTAAGGGCTTTTTAGGGACTACTTAGTATCTACCTAAAGAGGTATAGAAGACTTAGAGAGGCATCTATATAATAAATGGAAAAAGGATATAGACTAACTGGCTAAGGCCTTTAGTAGTTTAGAACTCCGTTATAAACCTAGCGTCTAATATTTAGACGATTAGGTTTATAAAGTAGATAACTTCTTTAAGATACTAATAATATAAGATAATACTAAAGAACGTATATGGTAGATTATTAGTAAGATTAAAGACTAATTGCTAAACTAGATTACGCTTAATTAACTTAATAAAGAGCAAATTACTATATGGCTATAGCTACAGACTTTCCTAAAGGGTTAAACCTAAGATCTATATATTATATAATATAATAACGCAGAATAATTCTAGAATAGTATATAGCTAAATCGTTAAGATTTCCGCCAGTTTATAAACTTTATAGAAACTTATACTTAATAAATAGATTTAAAGCCCTTTAAAAATAAAAATGGTAGTATTCGCAAGAAAAAGAAAATCAGATTTATTCCAAGTACTATATATTAGCGGCGCTAAAATTAATCTTATATAATATAATTTAGCAAAAGAGTATAAACTTATCCTATTGCTAGGGTGGCGGAAACCTATTATAGGCTTCCTAGATAAGTATTAGATTAAACTCTATAGCGTCTATAAGCTTATAGTATTAGTGGCCGATATGCACAACTGCACTAAGATAGTTGGCCCGCAACCCTTCTAGGTAGCCAACTTTATAGGTTATAACCTTATCCTTAGATATCCTTAGCTTACAGAAGTAGATTTTAAGATACGCTTTAAAATAAGAGCCTTTAAATAGTGGAACGATAAAGAATTAAAAGGGCGTATATTATTAATAAGCTTAAAAGATATCCTAGAAGATATAGCTCTAGGTAAAATAGTATACGCTTTATACCCAAAAAAGTATTAGACCTAACCCCTGTTCTATAGCAAGATAGGTATAGAGCCTAGTATAAGTAATAACCCTTTTATAATAGATACCCTATAGGGAACTACTAAATAGGTCGCAAAGACACTATAGGGAGGTGGCGATCTTAAAGATCTTATAAGATACTTCTACTATTATAGGTTACTCTAGCTTAAGTAATACGCAGAAAGTATACTATAATACCTTAAACGCTATATTAAAGAGTTCCTTACCCTCTACTGGCTACTATATAAAACCGTTTAATATATAGTAGCAACTATATATAAACAGCCACTATAGCGTATAACGCTGCCTATAAGCGTTTTAAGGGAGCTTTAGAACCTACCTAATAATAATATAGAGGATAAGCGTAACCCTAACCTATTAAATATTCTATTAGGCCTAAGGGACTTACTTAGGGTATTTTTGGGTAGGTAAGCTAAAGTCCTTGTATAGAACTTGGAATATAATTATATAATTAATCTAAAAGAAGGCAAATAACCGCTAAACCTTCCTATTTATAACCTCTCTTATAAAGATCTTAAGATTTTATAGGAGTAAGTCGTTAGTAGGTAGGCCAATTCTCTTTATCCTAAAACTAGATGGAACTATAAGGCTATATATAGACTTTTGCGGTCTTAATAAGATTATAATTAAGAACCGTTACCTACTACTACTAGTTAGTAAAATTCTGGATTAACTATATAAGGGCGCGAAGAGACTTTAGGGAAGATTTAAAGGAATAATATAAATTCTATCTAAACCTAAGGGTATATAGCTCTTGCAAAGAATAAGACGTTGCATAAAGAAGAGAAAGGAATATAGGAAACTTATAACTAAATATTTAGGGTCTTAGCAGCAGACGCGTAGGCACAAGCCTATATAGAATTTAACAGGTTTCAACCAAATTCCATTATATTAGTGGAATTTGGTGGAAACTGGTGGAATTTGATTAACTTGGCAGAATTTGGCAGAATTTGATTAAAGTGTCGGAATTTATCTGTCAAGTGTTTCACCGAGACATTCCTACTGTAACTGGGCTAGTCCCGTTACAAACTATTTAAGGCAAAGATTTTTATAAAGCTAGATTTATAAAACGCCTATTATAGGCTCTATATTAAAAAAGGGGATAAATAGAAGACCGCTTTTAAGACCTAATAAGGCCACTTTAAGTATTTAGTAATGCCTTTTAGGCTAGCCAATATGCCTATAATATTCTAATCTACTTAGAAGATAAGGATTAGTATAAGTAAAACGTCCACGAAGTACTGGAACGCTTAGATAATTAGGGCCTCTACGCTAAGGCGTTAAAATATATCTTTAACACTAAGTAGGTTAAGTTTCTAGGTTATATTATAACGCTTATAGGCGTAGTTATAGACCTAGTATAGGTGTAGATAATTTAAGAGTAGCTAGAGCTAAAGAGCTACTAGGATATTTAAGTGTTCATAGGCTTTACTAATTTTTATAGGCGCTTTATCTATAACTACTTAGATATCACCTAGCACCTATTTAACTATATTATTAAAGCTTTCTAAGACCCGGCCTAAGAAGTAAAAAGCTTAAAGGTAGAAAGGAAGAAAACTAAGAAGGGATTAACTAAATAGTATAAACTATAGATATGGCCTAAAAAGGTACAGAGAGCCTTTTAGGAACTCCACACGAAGTTTATAAAAGCTCTACTACTACGGCATTTTAACCTAGATTAGCTACTAATAATGGTTATTAATATATTAAATTTTGCCCTTACTAGTATCCTACTGTAACCTAATAGGCATTTAAACCCTATTTAACTCCACTAAAGACCGGTAGCATTCTATAGTAGAAAATTCTAGGGACCTAAAGTTAGGTATTATACCTATGATAAGGAACTGCTAGCTATAGTTAACTGCTTTAAATAGTAGCAACACTATCTTAAGCATATAAGCTATACCACTTATATACTTTTAAATTATTATAATTTATGCTACTTTATAACTATAAAGGAGCTTATACCTTAATAGGCTAGATAGGCAGAAAAGCTTATATAATTTAATTTTAAAATTAAATATAAGCAAGGGGAAAATAACCCTACTAATAAGCTGTTATAACGGCTAGACTATATTAAAGGCTTTAAAATAGGAGAAGGAAAGTAAATAATAAATATTTTACTCCCTATATTATAGAACAAGCTCTAAGTATAGAATTCTTAAGCACCTATAGCTCTAAGCACTAAGTCTTAGGTGGTATAAACCCTATTAGCTTCTACTAATATTCTAGCTAGTATTTGGTCTATTACTAATAAGGGTCTAAATATATCTAGATAGGACGTCCCTAATATATTCTTAGAACCTAGTAATATATTGCCTCTAATTGCTAAGCTATTCCCTTAAACTAAAAGTAAAGCTATAGAGCAATTAGAACCTAAAGCCCTATAATAACTAAAGGACTTTAACCTTATAGCAGCCTTCCTAATATATACGCACTAAAGAGTTATAAGATCTATAGTACTATTTAGTTGCGTACTTAGAGCAGTATAAGATAAAACAGCTTTTACCTAGAAACTATCTAAAAGGTTAACGGATTTTATCTATAAGGTGTAATAGAGAGACACCCTCTATACTATCTTTAATGCGGAAATAGACTAGAAATGTAATGGAAAGGAAGCTACTAGGCGCTACTATTAGAAAATAGACCTAATAGGCCTACTGTGTAGATATAGTAAGGTTTAGGTGCTATAAGAAGCAAATCTATAATAGAAGATTCTTATAAAGAATTATAATAATCCTCTAGGCGGCTACTATAGTTAAACTAAAACAGTGGAATTATTTTAACGTAAATACTATTAGCTAAAGCTTAATTAGGAAGTAAAAGAATACATTAGCCACTATAAAAAGTATTAAGTATATAAAATCCAAAGGTATAAGCTATAGGGTTTACTTAAATTGGTTCCTCTTACTAGCAAACTATAGTAATATTACGCTATAGATTTTATTACGGATCTTCTACTATTAAAAGATAAGTAAGAATAAATATATAATTTAGTTCTTGTACTTATTAATATGTTTTTAAAGTACGCCTAATACCTTCCTATTAATAAGATAATTAATATATAAGCGCTTATAAACCTAATTAAAAAGAAATGCTTTCTTAAGGTAGATTAACTATACTCTATTATTACTAATAGGGACAGCGTCTTTATAAGCCATTACTAGTTAGATTTATACTTTTATTTAAAGATAGACCACTATTATAATATAGCCTTTTATCTATAAATAGACGGGTAAATAGAACGCTAAAACTAGAAATTAGAGTTTTACTTATAAATATATTTAAACTACTGGTAAGATAATTAGTGTAAGCTACTTTTGTATGTGGAGTATGCTTATAATTTAAAGTAATATATATCGCATAAGCATATACCAATTTAGATTGCCTATAGCGTCTAACTATTTAGGTTTAATAGTATGCCTAGCGATTACTGGCTAAGGCCGCATAATTAATTATAGGACCCTGCTAGGAAGTTTAAGAATATCTACTAAAGAGTATAAGGATACCTCTAGGAATAGAAGGAGTAATAGAAGTATATAAAGTAGAGCCTATAAGATGCCTAAGAGTAGTAGAGACTCTGGTATAACCGTAAATACTAAAATAAGTATTTTAGAGTAGGCGACGAGGTTTTATTATATTTAACAGATATTAAAACCCGTTAATTATTAAAGAAGCTTAATATAAGATACCTAGGTCCCTTCTAAGTTAAGGAACGAATTAATAAGTTAGTCTACCGTCTCTGGCTACCCCTATCTATAGCCTATATATATCTAATGTTTTATATAAACCTATTAAAGCTATAGTATAGACTACTACTAAAAAAAAACTTCTGTCTAGGCTTAATTAAATACCCTAAAGTAGTAGGTGGACGGTATAAGGTTAAAGCTATACTATGCTATAAGTCTATTAAGAACAAGCTTTAATATAAAGTTAAATAGCTAGGTTGGCCCGCTAAGAACTCTATATAGAAACTAGAGAATTACCTTAATTATTGCAAAGATATTCTTAAAGAATATTAAGACTAAAGTCTGTAATCTATAAATCGCAGAAAGCGCTCTAATACTATATTGTTATTATAACCTATAAAGAAAGCTTATGGTAGGCTATAAGAGGCCCTAAAGAGTAAGAAATAGGTTAAATTGGATATAGAACGAATAGGCTCCGGAAACTATAAGGATTAATTAGGGCTACGGCCTAAGGCAGGACAGGTCCTTAGCCTTTTTATATATATAGCATAAAATTAATAGAGTATTTTGCTAGAATTGCATTCCTATTTATTAGTCTATATTAGAAATACTATTTCTATACCTTCCTAAATGCCTTATAAGGCCTTCTAAAGCACTAATTAAGATTCTTAATTACTACTATATATAAGAATTAATCCTAAATACCTAAATCAAAAGCCACTATGCCTTATCCTTAGGTATAGAATTAGTGTCCATTGGCCTACTAAGTAATGGCTAATTGAAATAAGATCTAGAACCCTTAGTAGAAGTATAGGTAGGTATAAAAATAGGGATAGGCCAATAAGGTGTAGAAGGAGCAGAGACTCTTAAACGCTTAGCACCAATATTAGGTCTAAATTATTACTAATAAAGCTTTTAAGGTATAAGATTATAGTTAATAAAGAAACGCTTAAGCCCAGAATAAATAGAGATGTTAGCTGGCTGGTAAAGTCTAGAACCACTAAGACCTTACTTAGTAACTGTTAGTTACCTATCTACTAGGTACACAAAGGGTAACCTACCTAATACTGTATTATATTGTGCTCTTTTTAAACTTAATATGTATACGCGAACTCCTTATAGTAAACGGCGATCTTCTTTTTATCACCCCCATTTTTTACCCCATCCTTAGTATACTAGCCTTACTCCCTTATTAGGCGTTGCTAGCTAGCTTGCTAGGAATTATAGGCGATATAAATAGCTATAGCATAGTTTTAAATTTGACCTAGATGCTTAGTATTAGCGCTAGAATAAAAGAGAGCCTAGGTAATATAGTAGTTAAGGATATTAAAGAATTGTCGCTACTTAGGCACAGGCTATTTAAAGCTTAAATTTAGTAATAGAAACCTATTAAGGATAGGAAAGCTTACCTTAATACAATTACCGCTCTTAGTATATATGTATTAATTACAAGGATTAAAGGTATTAGACTTTATATAGTAAGTTTTATTACAAGCCTCTAGAATCCTTTTATTAGATTTCTAGTCTTTTAAAGATATATAGGCAAAATTATTTAGGTAGGACTAGTACTAGTTGCGGGTTAGTAGAGGTTGGGGTTTTATATATAATAGTAGGGCTAGGATACGCTAAGGAATTAGCTTAGAAGAGTAGTTAGCAGAAGAACAAAAATGTATATTAAATTAATAATAGAAAAGAAGAAAATCTGAATAATATATTAAAGATACGTCCAAAATTGGATAAAGGTTAATAATGGAAAGTAAGGTATTAAGGAAAAGGAGCAGCTTAATAAGTAAGGTGTTTCTACATTTTACCTTCTAATACCTTTCTGGTAAATAGCCGCAACCTTACTAATATAACTCTGTTATAATAGCATAATTTAAAAGGAAGGAAAAACGCGTATATACCATTTAGCCATTACTTCCTTATAAAAAAAAAAACCAATTACGTAGCTAGGGAAGGCAATTAAGACGTCAATTAAAGGCGCATATAGGTTAAATTATACCTAAATAATACTATAATATTAAAGAACAACGTTATAGACGTTTTTAACAATCGTATAATAGCTAAAGGCGCTATTATAAAGTATTTATTCTATTTGCTAGGTAGTAGAGCTACGCTAAATATATAGTATAGAACCACTAAATTTGGAAATAAAAGTACTAAATCTTAAGAGATAAGTCTCTTTAATTGGCTAATTAATTACCTAACCGTATATAATAGCCTAAGGGCAAATATAGAAGTAAGGCGTTAGTAATATTATAGCGCTAGTAGAAGACGGTGGATTGTAGTAGACAGTTGCAGACAGTTATAGATAGTTGCAGACAGTTTTAAATAGTTGCAGTTATGCAATTTAAGGCCCGCATAAAACCTTAAGCGATACTACTATTCTTCTCCTTTCCTTTCTCTAGCCTTAGATCCTCGTTTATAGACAATCTAATTATATAGGCTTGCATGCGTCCTTTTTGCTGTGCTTATGCCTTAATTAATTAAGTCGCTAATATTATCCAAAGCTCCTACTACTCTTTCTTCCTAAGAAGGAACTTAAATATATCTATAAGGCTATAAATAGGACAAGGATATAGAATAGGACCCTAAGGATATTACTAGGACCCTAAGGCTAGGATAGAACCCTAAGAACTAGACACGTACAGACTAGACCACCTAAAGAAATTACCCGGAATTACCTAATACCCTTACTACTATGCTAAGAAATATAGTAGCTGGCAAAGCTGCTGTAGGACCCTTAAATACCTCTAATAGTAAAATAATTACTGTCTTACCCCCCTAGGCGGAGCTTACAGCAGCTAATACCGAAATTAAACGTCTATAAGAGCTGCTAGAAGCTAGAGATACCCTTATATCTAATAATAAGTTATTATTAAATACCTAGAAACTTGCTATGGTCCTATAGGCCTTATCCTAGCGCCTTAGTAGATCCTCTAAGGCCTATATAGCACTATTACAGTCCATAAAGGTTGTAGACCCCCTATTACTTATGGATGGAACTAATCCCACCTTTAATAACTAGAAGCTCTAATTATAGGATAAGCTTAAAGTTAATATGGACTACTTTTCTACCCCTTAAGCCAGAATAGCCTATGTCTTTGGCTGTACTGGCGGGGATGCCTAGACGCACCTATGCCCGCGATACGCTGAGGACTTAATAAACCCCTTTATCTTTAAAGAAGAAATAATTAACTACTTATCTTCTATTTGTAAGGACCCCTTTAAGGTATAGAACGCCCGCCTTAACTATAAAGGCCTAAATATAAAAATAATGGAGACCTTTTTGGCCTTTTGGGCCTATTTTTTATACCTAGCCGGCCAGGCCTAAATCCCCTAGAAAGATCTGCTACCAGACCTGTTTAATAAGCTTACCTTAGACCTATAGTAAGCTATACTGCTAGTCTTTACTACTATACAGACGCTAAAGGAACTAATAGACTAGTGCTTAGCTATTAATTAAGGCCTCTGTTAAATTAAGGTATATACTAAGTAGTATAAAGCTAGGAACCCTCTAAACCAAACCGCAAGCAATATAAGAACAGCCAATAGTGCCCTAGTATGGGCCGTAACTCCTATAGCACTAACCGTTTAGCCCGCCGTTAATCTAGCAACTAGTTGCGCAGCTAGTCCTGCTATAGGCTTGGTATAGACTTAGCCTACATATAGCAACCCCTATAGGTAAGCCCTTAGTAATTAAGGAGCTTACTTTTTATATAGCTAAAAAGACTACTTTATAAAGGACTGCCTAATAGCGGCTAAGATAAATAAGGTCCTATTAATTTAGGAGGATAGCATAGAGCTAGAAAAAGAGGAACCCTAGAGAAAGACTTCTCTCTAGGGTTAAAAGGGATTGATATGTCATATATTAATCTGGGTTGGCTAGTTGGTGGAAGAAGCTGCACTATCTCTTATACTCTATTCTGTAATAGATATTAAGTTTTAACCTTTGCTTTAGCTGACTTAGGAGTAAATACCTTTACCTTAATTAACACAAAGTGCGCTATAAAACTGGCTGACTTTTTAAATGCGCCTCTGGAAGAACTGCCTAAGCTAATTCCTATTTATAGGTATAATAGATAGGTAGGACTACCTATTATAACTATCTTGCGGATCTATCTCCGTGTTAATAGATAAAGGTAGTATAATATCCCCTTCCTTATTATGGACCTTAAAAGCTATAATATAATCTTAAAAAGAAAATGGCTAGCCTATTTAGGCTTATAGCTTAATATACGGAATAGATAGCTTATTTGGCCCAAAGCTATACTCCTAATACCTTCCTTTATAAAGGAAATTAGTATTATAATAGAGAACCTTATTTGGCTATAGATAAACACCGTTTACTAGGCTAATGCTATATATAGGGACCAGGCTTTTAAAAAGGATATATAGCTTAACCTATAACAGATCCGTATACTACGCCGCCCTTAGACTACCTATGTTATGCTATCCGTACCAGAGATTAAAAAAGTTAGTAAAAAGCTAGTGGAGCTCCCTATAGGGAACTTAGGCCCTATATAGCTACAAAGAATAGTAAGGAGTATTAGACGCTATACTAAACGTATAAACCAGAAGGACAACTTATAGAAAATGGAACGTAAGCTAAGGAATATTATAAACCCTATACCGCAAAATATGGCCTAATAAACGTCTGTAAAGAAACTTATGGACCTTCCCCTAGTTAATATCTGCTATATTAGCACTGTAAGATTTTACCGGAACTTGGTTTAACCTAATACCATTACCTTTACTACTAGCCTATATAAAAATGATTAAATAATTAAGGAAAAGGAAAGCGAACTTAGTAGATAAGAAAGTAAGCTTATAGATAAGGAGCTAGTAGAATAAAAACTACCCTATTAATATTAGAAATTTAAGGACGTATTCTCCAAGGCAGTATCTAATATACTCCTACCTTACCAACCGTACGACTATAAGATTAAGATTAAGCTAGATAAGGAAAATATACTTAGCTATAGCCCCCTTTATTAGCAGTCCACTACCAAGTTATAGGCTATAAAGCAGTACCTTATTAATAACCTAAATAAGGGCTTTATTAAGCCTAGTTAAGCCCCTTTTAAATTACCTATTCTCTTTACTAAAAAGCTAAATAAAGGACTTAATTTTTGTATAGACTACTGCAAACTTAATCATATAACCCGTAAGGACTACTACCCACTGCTATTACTTAATAAGACTTTAACCTAAATGAGTAGAGCTAAGATCTTTACTAAGCTTAATATCTATTAGGCCTTTTACCAGATTAGGATAGACCCTAAATTAGAAGATCTTACTATATTTCGGACCTGTTACGAAATATATAAATATAAAGTACTTCCTTTTAGACCAACTAATGGACTAGCTATATACTAGCGATATATAAACAATATACTCTTTAACTACCTTAACAACTTCTATATAGCCTACCTATATAATATTATAATCTACTCTAAGAATAAGTTAGAACACGAGGAGTATATCTATAAAGTCCTATAGTGGCTCCACAAGGCCGGCCTCTAGGCCAATATTAGAAAATTAAAATTTAGTGTTAAGTATATAAAGTACCTAGGGTTTATTATTAGTATAGACGGAATTAAAGCAGACCTAGAAAAAATGGCTGTAATTAACTAATAGGTATCCCTAAGAACTATAAAGGGGGTGCAGTTATTCTTAAGGTTCTATAACTTCTACTAACGCTTTATTAAGAACTATAGTAGAATTACCTAGTCCCTAAGCCTACTTACCTATAAGGACCGGCCCTTTTACTTTAACACTATATATAGGTAGGCCTTTAACAAGCTTAAGAAACGACTGGTCTCTGCTCCCTTACTTGTCCACTTTAACCTAAAATAGCCCTTAATACTAGAGACCAATACCTAAGATAGTATTATAGCTAGCGTTTACTCCTAAAAGTAAATAGATAGAGAATGGCACCCTATTATTTACTATTTAAAGACTATAGTAAGTACTAGGCTAAACTACCCAATTTATAATAAAGACATGCTGGCTATTATCTCTAGCTTTTAGTACTGGTGAGCCTAACTAGAAGGCATCCCTAAGTCTATTTAGGTAGTTTCTAATTATAAGGCCTTAGAATATTTTATAATAATAAAGGCCCTTATAGCCTAATAGGCGCGCTAGGCAGATATCCTATCTTAGTTTAATTTCCTAATTATATATAGGCTAGGCGCTACTAATCGTGCGGATGCTCTTATAAGGTGTAAATAGGACATAGATAACCAGATAGCTGTAAAGATATTATTACAGACCTAGGCGCTGCTATAACTAGAGCACCTTAGCCCCTAAATATAGGCAGAACCAAATATAAACTCTTTAGACACTAAAATATGTCCTATTAACCCTATAGAACTTAACCTTATTAATAAACTACTATAGGCAAACTGTATAGCCCCTTCTCTATAGAAGTACCACAAAAAGATAAAGGACGTTACTAGTCTATAGTCCCTTAAAAATGGACTACTTAAGCACTATAAACGGCTAGTAGTAGTAGAGGAACAGAACCTATAGACCTGGTTTATTATTAAAGCACATACTTAAATCTCTACAGCTTATCCTGGAAAAAATAAGATCTATAAAATTATCAACAACTATTACTATTGGCCTAGAATAGTTATAGATATTAATTGCTATGTATAAAACTGTAATAATTACTATAGGTCTATAATTCCATAAGATAAGACCCTAGGACTATTAAAACCACTCCCAATACTAGAGCGCCCCTAGTAGTATGTCTCTATAGATTTTTATAAGCTACCTATAGACCGTAACGGATATAATATAGCTATAGTTATAGTTAACTACTTTGGTAAGCGCCTATTCTTAATCCCTTATTATAAGAATATTAATGCTAAAGAGGTGGCCTAACTATATATCTATTACGTTTACCAAATTTACGGACTACTAGATACTATTATATCTAATTATAGGCCATAGTTTATATTGGTTTTCTAAAATAAGTTTACCTAGATTCTAGGCATTAAGCTAAAGCTTTTTATAGCATACTACCCCTAGATAGACGGCTAAATAGAGATTATAAACCAGTATTTAGACCAAAGACTCCAACCATTTATTAACTACTTTTAGGATAATTAGGCCGAACTGCTACCTCTAATATACTACGCCTAGGCTACCCTACCCTATAACTCTATAGGATTTACACCTATCTAGCTGGAAATAAGGTATTTACCGTATATAAGCTTTGACTAGGAAAGAATAAAAGGTCCATGGACTATATATAAGAAACTATCTTATAAGGAAGCCTAGTATTACGCTAAACGCTTAAAAAAAGCCTAGAAAGTAGCCTATATAAACTTAGAAAAGGCTTAAAAATTAATAGAATAGTAGGTAAATAAGCATAGACGTAAGCCCAACTTTACTATAGGCGATAAGGTTTAGGTTATAATAAAGAACTAGAAGACAGAATGGCCTAGCTATAAGCTAGACTATTAAATAGCAGGACTATATAAGGTCCTTAAAAAGAGAGGCAACTTATATAAAGTAAAGCTCCTAGATTTAATTAAGGTCCACCCTAAGTTCTTACTAGATAAGCTATAAAAAGCTATAAATAACCTATTGTCTAGATAAAAGAATAAACCGCCCCTACTGAATTAAGTTAATAGTAATAATAAATATGAAATTAAAGAAATACTAGCCTATAAACTTATAAGGGGAACGCTAAAGTATTATATTAGTTGGAAAGGATATAACCTAGATCCCACTTAGTACCCTATATAGAACTTTATAGGTAGTCCCTATAAGCTTAAAGAGTTCTATAACTAATACCCTAATAAGCTCAGATCCCTAAAGTACCTTAATAAGTAAATAGAGTGCTAGTATAGCAAAGATAATAAGCTACCTATTAAGCATAAAGATAAGAATACCCTATAGACGTAATATGGATATATAAAGCCTAAGGGCAGGCTTTTTTGGAGGGGGGGGTAATGTTATAGCGCTAGTAGAAAATAGTAAATTATAGTAGATAGTTATAGACAGTTACAAACAGTTGTAGACAGTTGTAGATAGTTATAGTTATATAACTTAAGGGCCGCATAAAACCTTAAGCGGCACTAATATTCTTCTCCTTTTCTTTCTCTAGCTTTAGATCCTTATTTGTAGACAATCCAATTATATAGGCTTGCACACGTCCTTTTTACTATACTTATGCCTTAATTGACTAAGTTGCTAATAAGTAACGTAGGGGATTATAAGAAAGAATTCTAGATTAATATCTTAGTAGTTAAAAGACGGTAAGCTAAGGCTCTATATATTAAATCCTATACTAAAAGGTTCTATAAAACTATACTAGAATATTAAATTGCCTATAATATTTATAATTAATTATAGACTAATATAAAGGCTTAGAAATAGAGTTGTATAAAAATCCCTATATTAGCCTAGGTAGTTACCAGCATACTTTTAGTAGGCTTCTAATAGGTCTTCTAGCAATCCTTATATTTTTTCTCTAGTTATGTTTTTTCCTTATTAAGGGTTTTTAAGAGTTTAAAGTAGGGGTTAGATAGATAGATAATATATAGTAGTATACCGATATCTCTTTAAATTCCTTATAATCTCCCTACCGCAAGGTAATAGCAATTAAGGGCTAACCGTAAAAAGGGGGGGGGGGCAATGTAAGGGATATTATTGCGGTTACCTTAGGTTGCCCTTAAGACAACCTCTAGACGCCCCTTAGATAGTTGCCGGTTATATACTAAAGGTATATACCTATAATATATAGTCTCCACAATTTTAAAGGTCTTACTTTCTTAAGGATTTATCTCCTCTACAATCTATTCTATTCCTATAATTGTGCCTTATAGCTACCTATTTACTAAGTCCCTTTATAAAACTCCTCTATAGTTTCTGTCCTATTATATCTTATAAATATATTTTTAATATCTTCGTATTTCTTAACTATAGTGTTAACTTTTTAACGTTTAGGCTAAATACTGTGTTTACCTAGAATTACTATAGACCTTATTTGTTCTTTAAAATCTTAGCTTCTTAGGAATTATTTCCCTAGTCCTATCCTATAGCTAAATCTTTAACCTTAAAATAATTGTATTAATTCTCTATATTTCTAGCTTTAATCTATCCTTATGGATAACTAGCCTATATTCTTATCCATTTCTTAAAATCTTAAATCTTTCTTATCTCTTCTTAAGAATCTTAAACCTTTAGCTTTTTACCTTTATTAAGTGGTAAATTAGCACTAGCAGTTATCTGCTTACTTAATCTCTTTAGAATACTCTTCCTTCCGTTTTGTAAAGTAATAGATACCGTATCTAATGGTGTTATAATACCCGTTACTAAACTTTGCTCTATGGCGGTCTTAGTCTCTACTTCTAATATAATATCTCTAAGGTTTATATACTCCTAGTAAGCTGCCTTTGTCGCCTTATTGTTAGTATATTCCGTATTTATTCTAAATGGGTTTATTAGATCTTTAAGTGCGTTATTTCTATATATATCTTTCCTGTAATATAGCCTATTTTACAACCTATAGCTTAATTATAACACATACACAATGCAATCGCCTACTAAAGAAACCTTTGAAACAAGCCCAATAGAGCTTCCACGAGCCCTAGAGGACCATAGAAACCCTTCCAATTAACATTACATACCCCAATTCGGCGTTAGTGGAGGTATATATGGTGTCTTCTAGTATATATTCCCTGAAGCTAGATTACAACAAATAAATAAGCCCTTAACCCTAACAACCCTAATTTAACAATGCGCCCGTCAGGAACGCGTTCTATAGACTATACAAGCCGTAGAACAAACCTAGCAGGCACTACAGAAACGATCCCTTGATGCAGACGAGGAGCGTACTACCATGCTCTCCTTCCTTACTACCGCGATTACGACCCTTTGGGCAGCCTTTACCATGTCGGCGGAGCTTATCTGGACCTAAGGAACCTAGGAACAATACGCCTAAGATATAAAGGCAATCTGGATAGATATTGGCGCCCTCTAGAGGACTGTAACAACGGCTACAAAGAGCGGACTGGCGCCTGTAGGCCTGCTGTCGTATACATATATCGCTGCCACTATACCTATAATACCCCAAGCTATAAAATAAGCTACCTATAAACCTATAGAAGCAAACGAGATTATAATCCGCATAGGCGACGCTACTGACCGCGAGGAGACCTTAAAGCAGAACAGCCAAGCCCTAGTATATAAGCTCCAGGCCGCAGGACCCCCAGATACCTATAGAATATAGGCCGTAAAAAAGCTACAGAGTGGCGATGTTTAAGCATATGTTATGGATAAAGACACGAGAGATAGGCTGCTGTAAGAAACAGAGTGGATAAAGGTCCTAGGGCGCTCTGCTATACTAGCCGTACTACTAGTGCTAGTAGAGGTCCACGTGGTACCCACAAGCCTTGTTATCTAGGGCCTAGAGGCTAAGTAGATAATGGAGGATATAATGAAGCAGAACTATACTATAGAGGGGCTTATAGTGGAGAGGCTGGTGTGGAAAAGGCTAGGAAGAGTCTGGACAGGAGAAAAGGTCAAATTGTTGCTTATTATGGGTATATAGTCGGAAAAGGTAGTAAATGCGCTATTTAATTGGGGCCTTTTCCTAGGAGGAGACTACTACCTAGTTATAAGACATAAGACAACGTTTCTAGTAATATAGTGCTTCAAATGCTAGGGCTTTAACTATATAGCTAAGAGCTATAGGAGAGAGGCTAGATACGGACGGTGCGCTGGGCAGTATAATACTAGTGATTGTATAGGAGACCTACCTAAGAAGTGCATTAACTGTAAGGCAGACCATGAGGCATAGAGTAGGGCGTATAGCGTTAAGCAGACGCAGTAGGAGAAGGCTGCAGCAATTAGGGCCTATATACTAATACACTACGCTAGCGCCTATAAGGCGCCTGTAAGCGGACAGCAATTATAATTATAGTACGAGATTACTACTAGAGAGGCCTCGCAATGAGCCAAGAAAAGGAAGCTAAAGGAGACGACTATATAGGAGAACTCTGTATAGGCAGAGGAGGGCCCTTAGAAGGTTAGTAGGCTATAAATTATTAACTACTCTAGGAAGGAAAAAGGCTAGAGAACCCTCTAATTAACACTCTAAATAGTGCTAAATGGTAGTATATACGCCTTAATCTAAGTCCCGACAACCTAAGAGCCCCTACTAAGTATAGAGCTTAATATAAAGGTAGAAGCAGAAGCCTAGATCTAGAGAGAGGCGTCTATAGGCACTAAAACTGCGTTATAAGAGAGCGAGCGGACGCTAAAGGGTACTAACTTAGCTAACTTAGAGGCTAGCATAGACCTCTTATGCTAGAACACCGGAAACCGCTTATAATTATACAGTATAACACCAATAATAGTAGGAACGGCGTACTGCTCCACTTCCTATAGGAGGCGGAGTAGGCGGACCCCTAGCTAGATATACTAGCTATCTAGGAGCCGTGGTGGAAGGATTAAGGAAATATAACGTGTACTATAAAGTCCTACTACTTAGTATACGCGGGAGTCGGTAATATAAGGGTCTGTTTCTATATAAATAAGGCTATTAATATAAATAAGTGGGCACCTACGTACTACTTAGCGGATATGTGTATAATTAAGCTAGAGGGCCGCAAGCGGACTATCCAGATTTATAACATCTATAACCCCTAATAGACGAATAGTAGCCTCTATATACTACTGGAGCTGCTAAGAGCTAAAGGAGAATATATACTGTTAGGAGATTTTAATCTACACCACCCCTTCTAGGGGGGTGTAGTAGTAATAAGCGCAGATAACGTAGTAGATAACCTTATCCGCGCCATAGAGGCAGCTGGCCTAAGCCTAGCCACTAAGGTGGGCATAGAGACGTGGGTAAAGGATACATTAAGTAGCACGCTAGACCTGGTGTTTACCTCCCCCGAAATTACTAATAGGCTGCTATAAAGTTAAAAGCAGGACCGCTAGTATATAGGGTCCGACCACTTTCCTATTACTATGGAGGTAGATATAGAGGCGCTAAAGGGGCCTCCGCTACCTAGAAGACCGCTATAGAAGAAGGCTAATTAGAAGGGGGTATAGAGAGAACTAGAGGGCCGGCTCTAACCCCTATATAGTTTCCCGTATAATATAAGAGACGAACTAGATGCGCTAGCAGAGGCTATATACTAGGTAATTAAGAATACTATAGCAAAGATAATACCTAATGCGTGGCCCTTGCTATAGGCCTCTAAAGTATAGTTAGAGGAATGCACTAAGGAGGTAAAGGAAACCTGGTAGGCATTTTGGGTGTGGAAAGCCTCTTGGTTAGTGCCTGACTAGATTAACTATAGAGCCGCATATAATAAGAAGAAAAGGGTAATCTGGTAAGAGTCTAATAAGCTATGGAGAAATACTATTAAGAAGCTAACAAACGACCCTAAGGGAGTGTGGAGGATGGTAAAATGGGCGCGTACTGTGGACGGGAAGCCGAAGGCCCTACTATAGTTCCCTTCTATCAGCAGACTAGGAGAAGAGACCCTACACTATAATAATAAGGAGAAGGCCGCTATCTTTATAGAGTATTTTTTCCCGCTGCCTGTAGAGGCGGACCTTAGTAATATACCGGATTTTACATACCTAGAACCGTGAACTATAAAGGAAGAAGTTAAGGAGGAAGATATTATTGCGGCTCTAAAGGGGCTTGCCCCTAATAAGGCCCTAGGCCTAAAGAAGATTATTAATTAATTCCTTAAGACGTGTAGGGAGTAGCTGGCCCTAATACTAGCTAAGCTCTTTAGCAGCTATATAGCAATTAGATACCACCTAAAACCATTTAAGGACTCTATTATAGTAGTCCTCCGGAAACTATAGAAGCCGTCCTATTCTACGGCAAAGGCCTACTGGCCGATTGCGCTGCTTGACACCATTGGGAAGCTACTTAAAAGAATAGTAGCTAGTAGGCTATCCAAAATTGCGGAAGAGACGGGTATACTACTAGCTAGCTAGATAGGAACAAGGCCAGGGCGCTTAATATAGACAGCGCTAGAGCTACTAACCTAATAGGTATATACAGTGTAGAGGAGTAACCTAAACCTAGTAGCCTCGCTGCTTAGCCTTAATATTTCTGGGGCCTTTAACCGAGTCTTCTATAAAAGAATGATTTATATTACTATAAAGGCCCAGGCCGTGCCCTACTAAATAGTGCAGTTTATAAAGTCCTTTCTTAGGGATTGAACAATGAGACTCTTAATTAGAGGCTATATGGTATAAATAATATAGACGAACACTGGTATACCCTAAGGCTTAGCGCTATTGCCGATCCTATTCCTCCTCTTTGCCTATACGCTCCTGCTAGAGCTGCAAGGGGACACCACTATGGCGTTTAGGTTTGTTGACGACTCTAATATACTAATATATAGCAAGACTATGGAGGAGAACTATAGAGCCCTAGAAAGGGTGTATAAAATATATATAGCGTGGGCACGCCGGCATGGGGTAGTGTTTGCCCCTAAAAAGTATTACCTTATCTACTTTATAAGGAGCTATAAGAAGTTTAATATAAAGGCTATAGTTAATATACGCGGATTTATAGAGGGCCTAGTTAACAACCTATGCGTGCTAGGGGTATAGGTCAACTTAAAACTTAAATAGGGACTGTATATTAACATTATTAAGGCGAGGACGGTTACCTAAATAGCCGTACTAACCCGGCTTACAGCCTCTATATGGGGCGCCTCCTTTTAAAAGGCGCGGACGGTATACTCCGTAGTGGTCCAGCTGGCAATCTTATATAGATGTAGCACCTGGTACTTGCCACCGGAGTAGACAAAGCCTAAGGAGATAAGTAAAGCTAAGCTACGCCAACTAGGTGTAGCATAGAACCTATGCCTTTATATAATTGCGGGGGCGTATAAATTAATACTAATAGCAGTGCTAGAGTATAAGATGGGGTTTCCGCCGCTCTAGATGCACCTAGAGGAGCTAGCTATAGCCTACACGGAGAGGATATAGGAGGGGCTAGTAAGAGAACATATTAAGAGGGAGTGCAATACCATATAAGCCATAATAGCTTACTAGCTCCGGCCCAGAATAAAGCCACTAATGCGGCCTATTAGACGGGATAAGCTTAAGAGGATGGTAGCTGCTATTATAGGGACAAATATACGGCCGGCGGACCTATTTAAAGCGCAGTATAGGAAGAGCAGAAGGGCTAGGGTATAAGAGGCGTTTAACAAACGGTGGAAAAGGGAGTAGGAAAAATACTAAAGCTTACTCGCCTATAGTACGACGGCCTAGGCCGAGCTATGGAGTAAAAAGGTCTTTAAACGCTACGTAAAGCTTACTAAGGTAGAGAGTATAATTAATACGCTGCTTAGAACCGAGCACATAGGGCTTAATAGATACCTCTACTATAGAAAAGTACTAGGGCACCTAACTCTAGCCTGCCTATGCAGCCACAACCAACAATTAATAATATACGTAGTGGTGTTCTACCCTAGGTACGCCACTGGCTAGGCGGAAATATATTACTATACCGGAATATCCTTATATAGAGAGCTTCTAGCTAAGCTAAAGGCTGCTAAGGTGGTTATGGACTGGTTTATATAGATAGACCTCCTACCATACCTATTACTAGCTAGAGAGATAGCTGGGGCGAAGGGAGGAGGCTAAGAAGTGCTTTAAGAGGAGGACCGTGGAATACGGCAAATTGCGGCAATGTCGCGATAAGTTGCCAAATATGGTAGAATACTAAGGGTGTGGCAGAACCTGGCAGAACCTAGTAGAAGTTGGCAACATAGCAGAATTTGGCAGAATTTGGCAGAATTTAGCAGAATTTAGGAAATTGGTAAGTTGGTAGAAATTGGCAGAAATAGGCAGAAGTTGGCAAGCTGGCAGAATTTGGTAGAATTTGGTAAATTGGCAGAACTTGGCAGAATCTGGCAGGTAACGCGTTTAGCACCGTCACAACTACGGAGCCGCGCATGACGATGTAGACGGCGGCGTACGCGATATACGTCAAACCCACACAACCCCCTTATCTATATCCTTCTATACTATTAACCTTGCGGGCCGCTGGCCTACGCCCCACCTAAATAACTAGAGCAACTAGGAATAGAACCTAGGCCCAACTATATACCCCTCCGGACGGACCCAGGAGTACACATTAAGATAGTTTTTCTATAGCGCCTTAAGGAGACGTCTACTCGTGCTTAGCAGTTACTAATTAAAAGAGAGGCTATACAGGCCGCATAACAACAGAAGGAGAGGTTTTATCCGGCTATAGCTATACGGTTTCCCTCTTATACATATATATACCTATATAGACCCGCTGCATGGACCCTAACGGGAGCCGCAACAGCGTAATTGAATATCTTATCTTATCTTATAACTTAGATATATTATACATTTTCTTATATTTTATATATTCTTTCTTAGTCTTCCTCTATAATATACTTATAGTGAAAATTTTATAGTTAAAGGTCTAAATATTTATAATAAAAGATACCTATATAGGGTATCTATCTTTTAAAGCACTTTTAGAGGCTAAGAAGAGGGTATATTATATTAATTTTATTCTTTAATATATATAAGTATTATATCTATCTATATTAGAACCTAGTTATATATAAGATCTATTTAGGATATAGTCTCTTATATTTTTATATATCGTAGTAATATTCTTATTATTTAGCTATAGGCTAGATATATTTATAATATATCTAATTCTATACTTAGAGGGTATAAAATACCTTTATATCTCTTAACTAAATACAAGTCCCTCCACTATAAGTAATCCAGTTTATATAATTAATATTAAGCCTAGCTATATTATAAAAACAATTAGTTTATATATTATATATAGCTTATATTATAGAATTATACTTATACTAGTATTAAGGAAGAGGTATTAATGGATTATATATCTTTATAATACTTCTAATATAAGCTAGATATATCCTAATTACTATTTTTAATATATATATTCCTCTTATACTTATTACCCTTTATAAAAGAAGTCCTCCTATAATTATTTGAGGTCTTTAATTAAGGGCTAAGTTACTTCTATTAGTAGTAGTATAGAAGAACTACCTATAATAAGTTGGTATATAAGGGTGGCTGGGTTATATCCTGGATATATCCTAGATATATCTCTACACACTTTAGGGTAGTTATGTATTATTAGCTATTTCTAATACTATATAATTGTACAATTTAAAAAATATATCAAAGATAGGGTATAGCTAATATTATATAATTAAGTGTGGTCTTAATGGCGATAATTTTAAAGAATTTTGTAGTGAAATCTTATTAAGTATGGGCGCACGGGGCCAAAGTTCATCTGGTGTAAGATTTTGCGACGTGGCGTATTTTAACACTCCCGGGGGTTTTGGCAACACTAGCCGAGCTCCAGACTTATAAATTTGGTATGCGTTATTATAATAAAATGTAAAGTGTTTAATTGAATACTCTTTAGTCCTATATAATACACTTATATCTATATTATCATACTCTAATAACTTAGTGCCTTTTACCGCGTAGTTGCTCTAACTACCTCTATAATCTCTAGCGAAATAACGCTATTTTCCGTAATTTATACAAGCTTCTTCTTTAAACTATTTATAAGGACTTTGTAGATAGGGGGCAATAAGGTACAATTATAGGAATAGGATAGATTGGTAAGAGAGACGAATCCTTAAGGAGGTAAGGCCTTTGGGATTGTGGAGACTATATACTACAGGTATATGCCTCCAGTATATAACTGGCGACCAACTAAGGGGCGTCTATTGGTTGTCCTAAGGGCAACCCAAGGTGCCCGCAATAATATCCCTTACATTACCCCCCCCCCCCCCCCCTTTCTTATAGTTAGCCCCTAATTACTATTACCTTACAGTAGGGAGATTATAAGGGCTTGTCCTAGAAGGGGTTCGGAGAGATATTAGGGAGATATTGGTATGCCGCTATATATTATCTATCTATCTAACCCCTGCTTTAAACTCCTAAAAAACCTTAATAAGGAAAAAATAAGACTAGAGAAAAGACGCAAGGATTGCTAGAAGACCCCTTAAAAGCCTACTAGAAGTATGCTGGTAACTACCTAGGCTAACACAGGGATTTTTATACAACTCTATTTTTAAGCCTTTATGCCAGTCTGTAATTAATCACAAATATTATAGGCAATTTAGTGTTCTAGTATAGTTCCATAGAACCTTTTAGTATAGGATTTAACGTATAGAGCCTTAGCTTACTATTATCTTTAACTTTTAAGATATTAATCTATAATCCTTTCTCATTAGTCCTGTGCTATATATTTAGTATAGCTCTACTACCTAGTAAATAGGAGGGATACTTCGCAATAGCGCCTCTTGCTATTATATAATTGTTAAGAACGTTTATAACGTTATTCTTTAATACCATAGTATTATTTAGGTATAATTTAACCTATATACGTCTGTAATTGATATCTTAATTACCTTTCCCAGCCGCGTAATTAGTTTTTATAAGGAAGTAATAGCTAAATGGCTTATACGCGTGTTTCCTTCCTTCTGAATTGCGCTATTGTAACAGAGTTATATTGGTAAGGTTGCGGCTATCTACTGGAAGGGTATTGGAAGGTAAAGTATAGAGACACCTTACTTATTAAGCTGCTCCTTTTCCTTAATACCTTACTTCCCATTATTAACCTTTGTTTAATTTTAGACGTATCTTTAATATATTATTAAGATTTTCTTTTTTCCTATTATTAATTTAATATACCTCTTTATTCTCCTGCTAACTACTCTTCTAAGCCAATTCCACAGCATATTCCGGCCCTACCGCTATATATAGAACCTTAACCTCCGCTAACCCGTAATTAGTGCTGGTCCTACCTAAATAATTTTGCCTATATGTCCTTAAAAGACCAGAAGTCTAATAAGAAGATTCTGGATGCTTGCAATAAGACCCATTATATAAAGTCTAACACCTTTAGTCCTTATAATTGATGCATATATACTAAGAGTAGTAGTTGCGTTAAGGTAAGCTTTCCTATCCTTAATAGGTTTTTATTACTAACTTTAAGCTTTAATATAGCCTGGGCCTAAGTGGCGATAATCCTTTAATGTCCTTAACTACTATATTACCTAGGCTCTCTCTTATTCTAGCGCTAATACTAAACGTCTAGGTTAAATTTAAGACTATGCTATAGCTATCTACACCACCTATAATTCCTAGCAAGCTAGCCAGTAACGCCTAATAAGGGAGTAAAGTTAGTATATTAAGGATAGGGTAAAGGATGGGGGTAATAAGAAGAAGGTTACCATTTACCATAAAAAGGAGTTTGCGTATGCGTGTTAAGTTTTAAAAGAGCATAATATAATGCGGTATTAGGTAGGTTACCCTTTGGGTACTTAGTAGATGGGTAACTAACAGTTACTATAGTAAGGTCTTAGTGGTTCTAGACTTTACCAGCTAGCTAATGTCTCTGTTTATTCTAGGCTTAAGTGTATCTTTATTAACTATAAGCTTACGCCTTAGGAACTTCGTTGGTACTGGTTTGGGCCTAATATTAGTGTTAAGCGTTTAAGGATCTCTGCTCTATCTACACCTTATTGGCCTGCCCCTGTTTTTATACCTATCTGCACTCCTACTAAGGGATTTAGATCTTATTCCCGTTAGCTATTACTTAGTAGGCTAATAGATACTGATCCTAATCCTGCTCCTAAGGATAAGGCATAGTAGCTTTTAATTTAGGCATTTGGGATTGTTTTTTGTATATAGTAGCAATTGAGGATCTTAACTGGTGCTTGGGAAGGCCTTATAAGGCATTTAGGAAGGTATAGGAACACTGTTTCTAATATAGACTAATAAATAGGAATACAATTTTAGCAAAATACCCTATTAATTCTATACTATGTATATGAAAAGGCTAAGGACCTGTCCTGCCTTAGGCCGTAGCCCTAATTAATCCTTATGGTTTCTGGAGCCTATCCGTTCCATATCTAATTTGACCTATTTTTTACTCTTTACGCGAGTCTTCTTTATAGGCTGTGATAATACTATAGTATTAGAGCGCTTTCTGCGCTTTGTAGATTACGGACCTTAGTCCTAATATTCTTTTAAAATATCTTTATAATAATTAAGGTGATCCTCTGGTTCCTATATAGAGTCCTTAATAGGCCAGCCTAGCTATTTAACTTTATATTAAAGCTTGTTCTTAACAGACTTATGGCGTAATATAGCTTTAATCTTATACCACTCGCCTACTACTTTAGGGTGTTTAATTGGGCCTAGACGGAAGTTCTTTTCTGGCGGTAGTCTATACTATAGCTCTAGTAGGTTTATATAAAACACTAGATATATATAGGCCATAGATAGGGGTAGCTAGAGATAGTAGGCTAGCCTGCTAATTTGTTCCTTAACTTAGAAGAGACCTAGGTATCTTATATTAAGTTTCTTTAATAGTTAACGGGTTTTAATATTTATTAAACGTAATAGAACCTTATTACCTACTCTAAAATGCTTATTCTAGTATTTATAGTTATACTAGAGTCTCTGCTGCTCTTAGGTATCTTATAGGCTCTACTTTATATGCTTTTATTACTTCTTCTATTTCTGGAGGTATCCTTATACTCTTTAGTAGATATCCCTAGACTTCCCGGTAGGATTCTATAATTAATTATATGGCCTTAGCCAGTAATTGCTGGGTATACTATTAAACCTAAATAGTTAGACGCTATAGGCAATCTGAATTGGTGTATACTTATATAATATGTGTTGCTTTAAATTATAAGCATACTTTATATACGAAAGTAGCTCACACTAATTATCTTGCTAGTAGTTTAAATATATTTATAAGTATAACTCCAGTTCCTAGTTATAGCATTCTATTTACCCATCTATTTATAAATAAAAAGCTATACTATAATAGTAGTTTATCTTTAAATAAAAGTATAGATCTAACTAGTACTGGCTTATAAAGACGCTGTCCCTATTAGTAATAATAGAATATAGTTAATCTACTTTAAGAAAGTATTTCTCCTTAATTAGGTTTGTAAGTGCTTATATATTAATTATCTTATTAACAGGAAGGTATTAGACGTACTTTAAAAACCTATTAATAAGTACTAGAACCAAATTATATGTTTATCCTTGCCCATCTTTTAAGGGCGGGAGATCCGTAATAAAGTCTATAGTGTAATATTACTATGGCTTACTAGTAGGGGGAACTAATTTAAGTAAACCCTATAGCTTATACCTTTGGATTTTATATACTTAACACTTCTTATAGTAGCTAATATACTCCTTTACTTCCTACTTAAGCTTTAGCCAGTAGTATTTACATTAAAGTAATTTTACTATCTTTGCTTGACTATATTAGCCGCCTAAAGGATTATTATAATTTCTTATAAGGATCTTCTGTTATAGATTTGCTTCTTATAGCACTTAAACCTTACTATATCTATACAGTAGGCCCATTAGGTTTAGTTCCCAATAGTAATGCCTAGTAGCTTCCTTTCTATTACGTTTCCGGTCTACTTCCGCATTAAAGATGGTATAGAAGGTGTCCCTCCGTTGCATTTTATAGATAAGATCTATTAACCTTTTAGATAGTTTCTAGGTAAAAGCTATTTTGCCTTATACTGCTCTAAGTATAAGACTGAATGGTACCATAGATCTTACAACTTCTTAGTACGTATATATTAGGAAGGCTGCTATAAGGTTAAAGTCCTTTAGTCTTTATAGGGCTTTAGGTTCTAATTGCTCTATAGCTTCACTTTTAGTTTAAGGGGATAGCTTAGCAATTAGAGGTAATGTATTACTAAGTTCCAAGAGTGTGTTAGGGACGTCTTGTCTAGGTATTTTTGGACCCTTATTGGCAACAGACTAGGTACTAGCCAGAATATTAGTGGAAACTAATAGGGTTTGCACCACCTAAGACTTAGTGCTTAAAGCTATAGGTGCTTAAGCATTTTATACTTAGAGCTTGTTCTATAATATAGGGAGTAAGATATCTATTATCTCTTTTTCTTCTCCTATTTTAAAGCCTTTGGCATAGTCTAGCCGTTATAACAGTCTATTAGTAGGGTTGTTTTCCCCTAGCTTGTATTTAATTTTAAAATTAAATTGCGTAAGCTCCTCTGCCTATCTAGCCTATTAAGGTATAAGCTCCTTTATAGTTATAAAGTAGCGTAGATTGTAATAATCTAAGAGTATATAAGTGGTATAGCTTGCGTGCTTAAGGTAGCGTTGCCACTATTTAAAGCAGTTAACTATAGCCAGCAGTTCCTTATTGTGGGTATAATACCTAACTTTAGGCCCTTAGAATTTTCTGCTATAGAATGCTACTGGTCTCTAGTGAAGCTAGGTAGCGTTTAGATGCCTATTAGGTTGCAGTAGAATACTAGTAAGGGCAAAATTTGATATATTAGTGACTATTATTAGTAGCTAATCTAGGTTAAAATGCCGTAGTAGTAGAGCTTTTATAAACTTCGTGTGGAGTTCCTAAAAGGCTTTCTGTACCTTTTTAGGCCATATCTATAGTTTATATTATTTAGTTAATCTCTTCTTAGTTTTCTTCCTTCCTACCTTTAAGCTTTTTACTCCTTAGGCCGGGTCTTAGGAAGCTTTAGTAATATAGTTAAATAGGTATTAGGCGACGTCTAAGTAGTTATAGATAAAGCGCCTATAGAAATTGGCAAAGTCTAGAAATACTTAAACATTACAGTAGCTCTCTAGCTCTAGCTACTCTTAGATTATCTGTACCTATACTAGGTCTATAACTACGCCTATAGGCGTTATAATATAACCCAGGAACTTGACCTACTTAGTGTTAAAGATATACTTTAACGCCTTAGCGTAGAGGCCCTAATTATCTAAACGTTCTAGCACTTTACGGATATATTGCTTGTGCTAATCCTCATCTTCTAAGTAGATTAGAATGTTATCTAAATAGATAACGTATATGCGGTTAGCTAGTCCCCCTAAGGCTCTGTAAATGTACAATTAAAATATTATAGGCGCATTAGCTAGCCCAAAAGGCATTACCATATACTTAAAATGGCCGTATTAGGTCTTAAAAGCGGTCTTCTATTTATCCCCTTTTTTAATATAGAGCCTATAATAGGCGTCTTATAGATTTAGCTTTGTAAAGATGTTTGTCCTAAATAGTTAATCTAGCATTTTACTAACCAGTAGTAGTAGGTAATAGTTCTTAATTGTGATCTTATTAAGACTGTAATAGTCTATGTATAGCCTTATAGTTCTATCTAGTTTTAGGATAAAGAGGATTGACGCGCCTACCAGTAACTTACTAGGCTAGATCTATTCCTTTTTTAGCAAGCCGTTAAGGTACTTCTATAGGATCTTAAGCTCTTTATAAAAGAGGTTGTAGATAGGAAGGTTTGGCGGTTGTTTACCTTCTTCTAGATTAATTATATAATTATATTCCAAGTTCCGCTAAATAACTTTTGCTTACCTGCCTAAAAATACCCTTAGTAAGTCCCTTAGGCCTACTAGGATATTTAATAAATTAGGGTTGCGTTTATCTTCTATATTATTATTAGGTAGGTCCTAGAGCTCCCTTAGGATACTTATAGGCAGTATTACGCGCTATAGTGGTTGTTTATATATGGTTGCCACTGTATATTAAATAGTTTTATATAGTAGCTAGTGGAGGGTAGGGAACACTTGACGCAGCGTTTAAGGTGCTATAGTATACTCTCCGTATATTGCTTAAGCTAGAGTAACCTATAATAATAAAAGTATCTTATAAGATCTTTAAGATCGCCACCTTCCTATAATATCTCTATAACCTATCTAGCAGTTCCCTATAGGGTATCCGTTATAAAAGGGTTGTTGCCTATACTAGGCTCTATACCCATCTTGCTATAAAATAGGGGTTAGATCTAATACTCCTTTAGGTGTAGAGTATATACTATTTTACCTAGAGCTATATCTTCTAGGATATCTTTTAAGCTTATTAGTAATATACACCCTTCTAATTCTTGATTATTCCATTATTTAAAGGCTCTTGTTTTAAAGCATATCTTAAAATCTACTTCCGCAAGCTAAGGATATTTAAGGATAAGGTTGTAACCTATAAAGTTAGCCGCCTAAAAGGGTTGCGGGCCAACCACCTTAGTGCAGTTATATATATTAGCTACTAACACTATAAGCTTATAGGCACTATGTAGTTTAATCCAATGCTTATCTAGGAATCCTATCACGGAGTAAGTACAAGTGGTGATAATATATAGCGAAGTAGATATTATTAAGCTATGTATATAAACTGTGCAATAAAGTCAAGACGTTGCGTAAGGAGAGAAGGTAAGGAAACGGGAAGAAAGGGTATATATTGTTAGTTTGGTTGCTTGGTCAACACATATACGGAGCAGAATAGGATTCAAGTAGCGGTCCTAGCAGAACTTGGCAGGATTTAGTAGACTTGGCAGAATATGGCAGAATGCGGCAGATTGCCGTCAGATTGTCATCTCACGGTCGGTCTCTTCTTGCTGCGTTAGTAGAAACAGGTGGAAACAGGTAGGAATAGGTGGACGTATATAAGGTGTTACGGAGGTATCCCATAACAGTACCCCCCCTTTAAACTCAAGCTTCTGCAAAATAGAGCTGTAGTAGTTCTAGGTGGAGTTTATAAAAGTCTTCGGAGGCTTATATAAGTCCTATAGAGTTAACGGGTTCCTATAAGGGCTTAGTAAAGCCTCTCCATTTTATAAGATATATATATTTACGTTTCCGTTTGTTATACTTAATATCATCAACTCTTTTAATAAGGTACTCATCCTTACCATCCACTTTAACTAGTAGGGGAGGGTCTTAGATCTATCCAGATAGGGCGGAGGACTGACGTATAGAATACAGGGTGGATTTTAACTATATTAGGGAGCTTCAGTTAGTAGGCATAAGGAGAGACAACTTTTTTAACCTTATAAGGGCCGGCGTTCTTCTAATTGAGTTTCTTAGTAGGTTGTTTTGTGTTTAGATTTCTTGTATTTAGCTAAACAAAGTTACTAATTTAGTAAGCCGGTGCTAGGGTTCAGTTCTTATTTGCTGCGGCTTTATAGACAGACTAGGCCTATATTATTTTATTAGTAAGGAACTCTTATAGTTTTTCTATTTTCTTTACAAATTCGTTTACTTCTGCAACTTATAAGGCCTAATAAGCTGGGTAAGGAACATTACTAAAGAGTTTAAAACCCATTTGCGGGTACTAGCTATAATTAGCCAGAAATAGGGAGACCTTTATAGTTTCTAAGACGGAGTTATTTGCAGTAAACTTAATAAATATAAGCCAGTCTATTTAGTCATCCTGTAAATACAACATGTATATTTAAATATACTATTCTATTATAGCATTTATATATTCCGTTTAACCATCTGTTTTTAGGTAATATGCTATAAACAACAGTACTTTAATGCGAAGTTAGGTAGTTAGTTTTTTCTAAAACGCTAAGACGAACTAGCGGCCTCTATTAAAGACAATTATTTTAGGGAGTCTGTGAAGTTTCTATACATGATCTAGGAACAGTTAGGCAACAGTAGGTGTTAATATATTAGGGCAGGCGATTAAGTGACTTATTTTAGATAGTTGGTCTATAACTACTATAATATTTATGCAGCCTTTACTTACAGGGAGGTTAACAATAAAGTTAATTAAGATGTCCTTCTATCTTCGGTCCGGAACAGGTAGTAGTTTTAGGAAGCTGTTATACGTTTTATATAAAGCTTTGGCTTATTAGCAGGTATGGCAGCTAGAGATGTACTTCCGTATTATATTATACATATTTAGCCAGTAGTACTCCCGTTAGAGTAGTTCCAGGGTTTTTCCTTAGCCTAGGTAGCTAGCTACTAGTAGATTATATATATGTTTAAGAAGCTTAAGCTTAAGTTTATTATAATTAGAGACAACTAGGTGGTTCTAGTAGTATAAGCGGTTTCCGTGGGCTTCGCATTTACTTAAAGAAATCTTTTTAGAGCGTTTAACGCTATCTTAAATTAGCTTAATCGTCTCTTAGATGAACTTATCGTTTAGATATTTATTAACTATAATCTGTTTAATAGTTCAATTAGTTATTTTAAGGACGTGTACCATAAGATCTTTAGTAGGAGGTTTAAATAGCTTAGGGCGGAGCAGGGTCTAATTACAGTAGGAGCGCGCTTCTTCTTAAGCTGGTGCGTCCTATAAACATTAGGTTGGGGTATTAGGCTTCTAGCCTTAAACGCCTAGGCGGTATATAATTAAGAATTAGAATTAGGACAGATATTCTAACCAGCGGGCTTAACAGTGGCTTAGCTGTTTTATGGTTATAAAGTACTATAGGTTTTTATAATTACTAAGAACTTTAATTAGGAATTTAGCTCCTTCTAGTTCTAGTCGCCATTGCTTAAAGCATCTAATAATAGCCAGCAATTCCTTATTGTAGATCTCGTAATTGCATTTAGCTAGGCCTAGTTATTTTAAAAAGTATACTATAGAGTGTAATACTCCTTCCTTGTTATATTAAGACAGAATGCCTCTAGTAATATAATTAAATGAGTTAGCTTCTATAACACTTATTTAGTCTAGGTTAAAGTATTAGAGCATAGGTATAGTGGTAAATATAACCTTTAGATAAGTAAAGGCCTTTTTATATTCCTTATTAAACATAAAGGCTTTATCCTTTTAGGTTAAGGCTATAAGGGGTAAAACTAAGGTGGAGAAGTTATTAATAAACCGTTAATAGAAGTTGGCAAAGCCTATAAAGGCCCTTACATCCTTAACATTCTTAGGTTCTTACCAGTTTATAATTGCTTTAACTTTCTTAGGGTCCATTTATACGCCGTCTATAGAAATAATGAGTCTAAGGTATAGGACTTCCGTTTTATGGAACTTGCATTTATCTACATCTAATTATAGGCCGGCTCTACGCAAGGCTTATAGGACCAGTTTAATATATTTTTAGTGTTTAGCTAGATTATTGCTGTATATTAAGATATTATTAATATAAGCAGTATAAAAGACGTCCAGGTATAGGCATAGGGTATTATTTATAAAGTATTAGAATGAACTTGGGGCGTTTATAAGGCCAAATGGCATTACTAAGTATTTAAATAATCTATATTAAGTATGAAATGCAGTAAGCCATTTGTCTCCTTTTGCGATATGGAGGCAGTTAAATATGTGGATAATATTAAGCTTTATATAAAAGCGAGCCTTACTTAATTAGTTTAGTGTCTCTTAGATTAATGGGATTAGGTATTAGTTTTTAATAGTAATAGCGTTAAGAGCTTAGTAGTCTACGCAGAAGTGTAGACTATTACTAGGTTTCTTAACAAAGATTACTGGTACGGCTATAGGTAAAGAACTTGCTCTAATAAATTCTTTATCTAGATATTCGTTTAAGTACTTCCATAGTACCTAGAGTTTATTTTAGGACATTTTATATAAGGGTCCAAATCTAGAATATTTTCCTTCTTTAACTATAATCTTATAATTATATAGACGGCATTCCGGTAGCTTATTAGCTTTCTTTTATAAGAATATATCTAAATAATTATAGTATTCTACTGGTACTTTTATGGCTAGGTTAGTATGCTTCTTTAGTACTAAGGCCTTCTTAATATTAGCTATTATAACGGCGAAGATTATATATTTAGGTTTCCTGGCGAGTTATGCTAATAGGGTAACTCTAATTATGTAGATATCTAAGGTATTAAGCGGGCTTAGATTATCCTTAGTTTCTTACATAGTTTTAGGTTTAGTATTAGGTACGGAGTTAGTATTAGATTTGGGTTTAGGTTCTTTAAGTATCCTTTTTATAGTGGAATACTAGTTCGTCTAGTACCTTTATATATTAAGCTTAAGCTTCTGCTTAGTTTAGGGTGCAGTAGTTAGAGTCAGTTTATATAGTTTAGTATAATTTCTAGGTTCTTAGTGGACGTTAGTGGAATTCTTATATTAGTGGAATTTGGTGGAATTCTCGAGTTGGTAGAATTGGGTGGACTTTTTGGGTATAAGGTGGACGTTAGTGGAAATTTTAGACGGGTGGATTCTGGTGGATTCTTTAGATTTTAGTTTAGGGTTTAAGTAGTAAGTTATAAGGCACTTCTGCTTACAACGGGAGGCGGTAAATAGAAGCTTAAGGTTATCCTAATTAATAGTTACCTTATATAGCTTTATCTAGGGTTGTCTAAGGATTACTAGGTAACCTAGGGTAGTCACAAAGAGCTTAATTAATTCTTTATAGTTTAGGTATTGGAGTCTTAGGGCCGCTATATAAGTAATATAGCCTAAGATAGTGCGTTTACCATTAAATCCAAATACATTAATATGTTGGTTAAGGGGTATTAGGGTAAACCTATTATCTTACGCGAAGATCTTATTAATAAATCCTATACCGCTAGCTCCTATGTTAATCAGGACTTAAGTATTAGCCTATTAACTTTTCTGCTAAAGACGGCAGTTAACGGTTATACTATAATCCTAAGAGTTAGGGTTTATAACATCTAATGCGTTTAACAAGATCTTATAACATAGCTGTCCCAAAGAGCAACTTAACTCTAGGATATACCTTTTAGTGGTAAATGGAAAGGGGTTCCTACAGAACATCAGTTGTAACTTCGTCCTTATAAGTAGTGCTTACTAAATGCAGGGCTGGAGCCAGGTAAAGATTGGGGATAGTAACTAGAGGATTAATATAGTAAACGGTTGTTAGTGTTGGCCGTTTATAAGTTATATTGGGGCATAGAGATAGAGTAGTATCTTAAGATATATTTCTTACTTCCATATTTAAAGCAAAGGCCTAGCTTAATGCGTCATTCTTATTTAAGGGACCTTAGTAGAGCATATCCTAGGGTCCCTGTGTTAATATCTATGGCGTTAGGGTGCTTAGGCTAAGATAATAACTTAGTGGATATTTATAGGGCTGTTATATTATATTAAGGAGTAGACTTCGGTGTTAGGCGTAGTATATTATTATACCATTTATTAATAATGTTTGCGCAGGTATTAAGGGCTCCTAGTAGGTCTATACCTATTAGGGAGGTTTTTAGTTTAGGACTTAGGGATTTAATAAGGCTATTAATTAATGCGGAGTCGTTCCAGCCTGTTTCTTTTACGTAACGGTTAAATTTAGAGAAGTATACTAGAAAGCTTTTTATTCCTTAAGTTATATGGTTTATCTTTCTTTAGGCAGTAGCTTAGCAGTTTAGGTTACCATATATGGCTTTAAGAAGTACAATTAGGCTTAGTACTAAGTTTGGTTAAAGAGGTTTAATAAGGTTAGCTATATCTCCTCCTAGTTAACTTAGGGCATAATAGAGTTGGTTAGCTTTAGTTAGGTAGCAGTTAGTGTTACCAGTTAGCTTATTTTTAAGCCGGCTTAGAAATAATTAGAGTTCTTATTATTTACTAGTAAATATTAGAGGGTCTAGTAATTGTTTAGATTGTTATAGTATAGTAGTTGGTTCTACTAGTGGGATAACTATTGCTGGTTTAGGGCTTGCGTTCCGCGTATTAGCTTCTAGTAATAGCAATCGGTCTTAAGGGCTTAGCATAGGTGTCTTAAGGGTGCGGATTTCTTCTTAGAGGGCCTTAATTATTTTCTAGTACCGTGCTTTTTGTTTAGCTTATTATTAAGCTATAGCAGCTTAGTTTTATATAAGGGCGTTTATAAAGGACTTTTGTATATCTACTAATTGTTTTTAGAGTGCGGATATAATGTTGGCGGCCGTTATAGGGGCTTTAAGGTTATTTTGTATTTTAAACAGGGCGGGGCGGAATATAGGTTTTGACGTAATATAGTGTTACAGAGTAAGTATAAGTAGTAATAATATATAGCGAAGTAGATATTATTAAGCTATATACATAAACTGTATAATAAAGTTAAAATGTTATATAAGGAGAGAAGGTAAGGAAACGGGAAGAAAGGGTATATATTATTAGTTTAGTTGCTTGGTTAATATATGCACGGAGTAGAATAGGATTTAAGTAGTGGTCCTAGCAGAACTTGGTAGGATTTAGTGGACTTAGCAGAATATGGCAGAATGCGGCAGATTGCCGTCAGATTGTCGTCTCGCGGTTGGTCTCTTCTTGCTACGTTAGTGGAAACAGGTGGAAACAGGTAGAAACAGGTGGACGTGTATAAGGTGTCACGGAGGTGTCCCGTAACAAATCCTATGGTAGGTTTCCGCTACCTTAGCAATAGGATAAGCTTATACTCTTTTACCAAATTATATTATATAAGATTGATTTTGGCGCCACTATTATATAGTGCTTAGAATTAACATATCTTGCCCGTAGGGAGTACTATTTCTAGCTTAATAGTAATATAGAAAGTCTCTCCTTCTATATCTTGCCCTAGTTATAGCTAGGAGAGGTCTATAACTAGGGCTTTTTTTTTATGGATTGTTAGTGCAGTTATCGCCCTACTTATTTTTCTAATTGGGGTTACCTCCAGAGAAGTTTTCTTTTAACTTTTTAGAGTGTTCCCGTAAGGGTGCTAAATAGGTATTAGGTTGGCCCCAAAAGTCTTTCCCATTACTTAAGGTCCCTAACTTTAACTATTCTAGATTTCTCTTTAAGAACAGCTTTTTTAAAGACTAGGTCTGCCCTATATTACTACTAAAGTGCCTATGCTTCTAGCTACCCCCTAGCTTCTTACTGGAAGAGGTCTAGTTCCTTACTATATCTTTAGCATTTAGAACCGCTCGTTTAAAATTAGTATATATAGTAATCCGCAATAGGGCTCTTACGCGCTTTATTTTATTATAAATTACTAGCTTAATTTTAGCCTAGATAAATCTAATCTTCTCCTTTTTATAGATGCTACTGTTTTTGTTTTTAAAGGGTTCTGGATCCATCTATTAAGTATAAGTTTTTATAAAGTTTATAAACTGGCGGAAATCTTAATAGTCCAGCTGTGTACCATTCTAGAATTGTTCTATATTATTATATTATATAACCTGCAGATCTTAGGTCTAACCCTTTGGGAAGGTCTGCAGCTATAGCTATATAGTAACTTGCTCTTTATTAAGTTAATTAAGCGCGATCTAGTTTAGTAATTGGTCTTTAATCCTACTAATAATCCATTATATACGCTCCTTGGTGTTATCTTGTATTATTAGTATCTTAAAGAAGTTGTTTACTTTACAAACCTAGTTATCCAACTATTAGGCGCTAGGTCTATAATGGAGTTCTAGGCTACTAGAGGCCTTAGCCAGTCAGTCTATATTCTTTTTTTATTTATTATATAGATGCCTTTCTAAGTCTTTTATACTTCCTTAGGTGGGTACTAGGTAGCCCCTAAGAAGCCCTTAGCCCTAGCTAGGTTATAAAAGAACCTATCTGGCTTAGATTAAACCCTACTAGATCTAAATTTGCCCTTAAAGGGTTCTAATATGTTTATTAATGGCTTTCTCCTATATGGCTTCTAAGAGCCTTATAATAGCTTCCTAATATCCGTCTTAAAGGATATTAGTATAGGGCTCTTAACTTTCTAAACTTGGGCCTAGGAAAGCTCTAGCTATAGAGGTAATATTAGCACTAGTAACTGGTATAGGTTTTATTAGGAATTAGGCAAGCGGTCGTCACGTAACGCCGCGGCACTAGCGTGGCGAGGAGTCTTAAGCTCTTCGCCCTTCCTCATTCCAATTAAAGAAGTATATTAACCAACATCACTGTAACCTACTTGAGTAGTTGTTATTGGTAAGTTACCCTATGTAACCAACACTGATTAGTGGTTGAACACACAGTCAACCACAGAGCAGCTAGGTTATAGATAGAAGAGATAGTCTTATGTAGGGGTTTCTGGCAATACTATACTACCTTAGGCTTGCGGAAAACTAGTAATAGAAGTGTTACTAAGTACTGGGAGATACCAAGTTGCGTCTATTACACAGAATAATTGCGTTTACGAAGATTTGGTTAAGTACTTTAGGTTAGAAGTGTTACTAAACCTAGGGTCCTAAGTTAACGTCCAAAACGCGTTAACTACGCCTTAAATTGCCTACCTTTTAACAGCAAACCTACAAGATCCTATAAAGCCGAAAATCCTACCTACCTTCAACATACGACACCCCGTTAATTCTACTCCTATTATAGCGTTAACCTACCCAAAGAAGTATAAGAACGATATTAACCTAGAGATATAGGACAAAGATATTAACCCTATAAACGCTAAGCAACAGGACCTGAACGGATTCTTACTATACTGCATAGTATAATACACAGACAGCGAATATAATGATACTGTGCTATAGTATTACATAAAGGAGGACTTTGTTGGATGGATAAAGGAAACATAGGCCCTTACAAAGAAGAATATTATATAAAACTTCCGTAACTTCCTTTAGGAGAACAGAGTATTTATCCCTATAGATGGAGACACTATTAGAGATAATATTTAGGAGCAAGTTATTAACGTAAAAGAAGAGCACAAATGGACTCTATAAGAGATTGAGCACTAACTACGCAATATAAAGAAGCTTGACTTATAATAGAATCTAAATAATACACTAATAGAGACACGTTCTAATTCCATTGCTCTAGGCACGAGTTCTTATATGCTATATCTATTGCTTCCACTAATTTAACCTATAACTTTAACTACTACCCCCTAAGAGCAAGCGCAAGACCCCCTTACTTCGTAATTTAATAACCTTTGAACTCTACTATAGGAAGATTAGGTACCACGCCGTGTTCTATTAAGCTCTGCATCTCTACTATAGCCTATAAAGTAATCCCTACCTTAATCTCTAATGCAATTTCAACGTGGCCTAATACCGCTCGGAGGTACCTTAAAAATGCTTATAGAGCTTACAAAACTCTATTTAGACTAGGAGAAGAGGTTTAGCGGGGAACTATATAATATCCTTAATTTAAAGCTGCGCATCTTCTATAACTGTTATTAGAAGGTTGGACTAGAACCTAACTAATATTATAACGCTTATTCTGTTATGCTTAAGGGCCGCGCTAGTACCTTCTATTATAATCGTTTAGTAGGAAAAGGATACGATTTTAACCGAATAATATATAAGATAAGATGCTACTTCAAAATAGAAGAGAATAAGTAGCAGTATATATTGGAGTGGAGAGAGACTACCTTTCTAAGAATTATTACTATAAACCCAGATGCCTCTTAACTTGACTATCTTTAAAAGCTCTTTAATTAACTTTAGATAATTTAGTATGGTTTATCCAAATTATATTAAGAGGACTTCAGCCTATATAATTAAGTTATTAGCGTATACTAAGGTGTTAAAGAATATAACCTTACCCTTTTTAATCCTATAAATACTTATAAAGGAGTGTGTGCTTAATTAAAATCCTCTATTGGCACCGCTCTACGCTCTTAAGAAGTATAGCAATTTAACACCTAACCTTAACCTACTTTAATTGACCCAACTAACTAATATAATTATAACTGGACTAATCAAATATATAGTGGCTAGGGTAGGGGATACAGCAGAGGGTATAATTAACATCGACTATAAAGAAATTATGGAGGTCCTTATAGAAGTTTATCTTAAAATAATTAATAGAAGAAATGCTACGTTTGTAAGAAGCTAAATTGCTAGTTAACTAGGCACCCTCTTAATAGACAAAAAGAGGCATATAATAAGTTTCGCTAGAGCGCATAAAATGTTAAAAATTATAAGGTTATTATAGCCTACTTCTAAAGCTTCCTGGTTTAATATAAAGGCGAAGAAGATCTTAAGGGTAAGGTTAACAAGGCCGAACAGCTCCTTATAGATATAGAAATTAAGGACTACTCTCCTAACTAATACTTTACTAAGTATAGTGAGGTAAATGGTATATAAACTATTGCTGTCCTTAATGACTAATCTACGCTCTATTCTGTTATAAAGTTAGATATCTTTAATAAGCTAAAAGAAAGTTTTATATTCTTCTTTAATAACAAATACTCGGCAAACGTCTTCTATAGTATTATGCTAGATACTGGAGCCGCAGGAGTATCTATAGTAGGAGAACCTTAAGTTTAAGCTCTTTAGTAGCTTAATAGCTCTATTTAGATTAACTAATTAATGGCAGGCCAATATACAATTTGCTTTAGTAAGGGTACTATAATCTCTCTCGGTATAATTAAGGTCCAAACTCTGCTAGGATATATTACTTTTTATATTATTCCCATAAATACCCCGTTTCTATTCTGCATCCGAGATATGGATAAGTTAGGTATTAAGCTTAATAACCTTAAGAATATGCTTATTTAGGGAGATAATTGGGTGCCCGTTGTATATAAGTGGGGTTACCCTTGGTTGCTCCTTTAATAGCTAGAAAGGAGCGTTGCTTAGAGCCATTTAACTAAGTTAGAGTTATATTAACTATACTGTTGCTTTAGTTACCTATTAGTTTATAGATTGCTTAGGGTTCTTTAGCGAGTAGGTTATAAAGTTAAGGCTAAGACAATTAAGCATCTTATAAAGTACTACTATTACTGCCAAATAAACCAGAAGTCCCCTAGCCGATTTAAGTTTACCTTTAAAGATAACTACAACTTTAACTTCTATATTATTATTAATATTATATATCTTAGCGGTAAGCTAGTACTCTAAGTTGTTAACCTCTTAACCTCCTTCTAAGCTGCACGTTTCCTAAAGAATATATCAGCTAGGAATGTATAGGATACTCTTTAATTATGCTAGATTAATGTCTACCTAGGACCCCCTAATTAAGTCATTTATAACGTAGAAAGGAACTTTTTATCTATAGAGTTTTGGCAATAGGCGAAGGTAATGGAAATTAAGGTTAAGGAAGTCCCTATTAAGGCATACAATAGTGTTGGAAAAGTAGAATAATATTATATGCCATTATAATAAGTATATAAGATTATTTCTTTAGAACTAGAGGGCGCTAGTAAAGAGCTTATTTTATAGATGGCTATTAAGGCTATTAATAATTCCGCTAGCCCAGATAGGCTTATACCTACATTGCTAGTCTTTGGCGCCTACCCTTAAATAACTAATAATTCTTTACTATCCCTATCCGTTACGTAATAAGCAGAGGCTATTTACAAAGCAATAAAAGAGGTGCGACATCTCTACGCCACGCGCTAGGTTAACAACGTACTAGGAATAAGAAATGGCCTAAATACCTTAACTATGCTTAATCTGCCACTCTAATCTAAGGTACGCGTATAGCGTAAAAAGGGAGAATGGTTAGGCCTATATAAACTTATTATAATTAATAGTTAGACTTGCACTCTTTAGATACCCTATAGACCCACTTAATTCCGCTTAACTATTATTAAGCCCTACTATAGAAACAACAGTTTTAAGCCTTTATAGGATACCCTAAAGGATACCCTAGAGGAGAACTATAATTAACATACTCTAGAAGGCGACTATAATCCTAATACAGTTATAGCAGATGTGCCGTAACTATAACGCGGTAGAGGTTGCCTAAAGGGATTACAAAATCGCTAATACCTTATTAATTTTAAAGAGCAATTTGTTACCGCTATTAAGAGTAAAAATAAGTTATTAATGGCCTTTATAACAGCTAAAGAGAAGGCTGACTTTAAGCTTGCAAAATAGCTCTAAAAGGAAGGCTATATTATAACTTTAGGAGCTTCTTTCCAAGTATCTAATAAGCAGGAGATTAACGGTCTTATTATAAGAGGAGTTTTTAAATTTAAGAAGTATAACCCTACTAAGTTTAATAGAGTTCGCATCTTTAAGTTAAGAATAGTTAATAAGATTAAGGATAAAGCTACTAATACCCTATTTAAGAAGTTGAGACTGGTTATTTAAGGTTATAATAATAACGGTAAGGAAGTAATTCTTATGTAATCCCCTATAATTTAATAAGCTAGTTAGCGAGTTATTATTACGCTAGCTCCCTCTTTAATAAAGAATAGAATAGCGGTTTATTTATAAGATATTACTTAGGCCTATACCTAATTAGAGACGCGCCTTTAGCGCTTAATACTAGTATACCTTCTAGAGCAAATTTGCTACTAATATCCCGAAGATATAATTATAGTTGTACTTAAGCCATTATATAGAATTGCAGAGGAAGGAACTTATTAGTGGGCTACTTATAGTAAGCACTATAAAGAGAAGCTCTTAATAACTACTTCTATATTTAATCCCTGCTTCCTTATTATAACTATAGGAACTCTGTTTAGAATTATTGGCATATAAACCAATAATATAATTATCTTAGGAGACGACCAATTCTTAGCTCTTAAAGAAGATAAGCTAGTAAAGGCAAATCTTATAGTAAAGCTAAAGGAAAAGCTTAATTTAACCATACTATTACTCTTTAATAGATGCATCCTCTCCCTAAACAAGGATTCTATTGCTTTGCGCCAGAAGGGCTAAGGTAAGAAGATTAATGTTATTAACGTTAATTCTCTAAAGTAAGGATACGTAGAGCAATGTGCTCGCGGAGCTTATATTGCTTCTATCTATTAACCCAAGGCTTTATTTAATCTCTTTATTGCCGCCTAATACCAGGAACTAACTAAGGATAATATTCTTGCCCTAAATAAGCGTCTTTACTAGCAAATAAATTATCTTGATTGGGGACTACTCTATGTGCCTATTAACCTTCCTACCACTAAGCTCTTTGTATTTGTTAATAGATCATTTATAAATAATAAAGATTTTAGCTCCTAGCTAGGATATAAAATTATTATTACAAATAAATCTATTAGAGAGAATGAGTTTATAATCCATGGCAACCTTAGCTATTAGAGCTTAACTAAGAGTAAGCGCGTTACTTAAAGCGTTCTAGCGTTAGAGATATATGGAATGGTTAGCGGAGTTAATATAGCAATTGCAATTAGAACTACCCTTAAGATAATTATAGATTAGCTCAAACTCCCTGCTATTCCTATAATTATATGCACCGACTTATACTCCCTCTATAAGTGTTTAGTTAAGCTTAGTACTATAAAGAAGAAGCGTCTTATAATTAATATTATAGCACTTTAGTAATCCTACGAGCGTTAAAAACTCTTTGAAATCTAGTGGATTAATAGTTAAGATAACCTAGTAGATATAATAATAAAGGCAAACCTAAACAAGGCACTAGAGACACTCGTTAACACAAATACTCTACGTGTACGAGTTAAAGGTTGGGTTAAAAGGGAGTAGGAGATATAGCAATTTAAGAGTAGCTAATTAGGATTTTCCATACCCGGCATAGAAAATCGCTATTGGCTCGCTTATAACTAGCGCCTTGGCGGCCCTAATATAATATCTACCCGCGACTCCAAGTAAGAAAGCACCACGTGCTAAAAGGCAAATTTTAGAATAACGAGACTTATATTATAATGGCAATAGTAAGTAAGGAGGATTGATATTTATTACGCTAGTTAAGCAGTATTTGTATATAGATGGCAACCACAAAAGAAGAGTTGCCAGTGTCGGGAATTAGGCAAGCGGTCGTCACGTGACGCCGCGGCACTAGCGTGGCGAGGAGTCTTAAGCTCCTTGCCCTTCCTTATTCCAATCAAAGAAGTATATTAACTAACATCACTGTAACCTACTCGAGTAGTCGTTATTGGTGAGTCACCCTATGTGACTAATAGGTTTCCTAATAAGCCTTAGGTCTTAAGTTAGTATTTAGGTTAGATTACCTAAAGGGGTAGGCCCGCTTAGCTTATAAGCAGTCTATATACCACCACTATGCTAATTATAGGCTGATGGTCTTCTGGGAGGGTTCTAGTTGGGTCCCTAGTTAAACATATTAGTATATTTCTCTGGCATTTCTAGCTTAGGGGAAGATTTTAGAGTTGTCTCTGGCGCTTATTCTTTTAATTAGCCTAGGTAGGGCTAAAGGGGTTCTAGTTACTTCTAGTAGTATTATATCCATTATAGAGGGTGTCTATATTTTTCTTAGCGGTAACTATAAGTGTGTAAGAGTGTTTAAGCTTCTAGCGTATCTAGGTATTAGGGCTCGTTTGGCCGTCTTATCTAGAGGTTTATATTGTCACAATCTCTCGCTATTAGAGGAACCTTTCTGCCTTAATGCGACGGCTTTCTATAAGGTATTTATGGAGTTTCTATTTAGGTTATTACGAGATTTTAAGGGAGAATGGTGGATGTAAATAAAAGATATAAATAAATAATCTGGTTTTTAAGCCAGCTGCCCTTCCAAATAGAGTAGGAAGAATTTAAATATAAGGACTTTATAGATAGGGGGCAATAAGGCACAATTGTAGAAATAGAATAGATTGGTAAGAAAGACAAATCTTTAAGGAGGTAAGGCCTCTAGGATTGTGGAGATTATATACTATAGGCATATGCCTCTGGCACGTAACTGGTAACCAACTAAGGGGCGTCTAGAGGTTGTCCTAAGGGTAACCTAAGGTGACCGCAATAATATCCCTTATACTATTTGTCTTATTATAGAGTCCGCTTAAATATCTTCTACTATTAAGATTTCTAGTTTAGCCTCTACTTCTTAATCCTATAATTACTTAATCCTTAACCTCTAAGTTTTTATAGTTTTTTATTTTATCTTTTAAACTCTTTAGTACTGCTTAGGTCTATTGGCTCTAGCCCGCCGTTTTATAGTTTTTAATTCTAACTTTATTGTTGCGTATTTTACGCCTTATATAACTACAGAACTTTATTTTAGCCTTTCTTAGCTTATTCCCTTTAGTAGATCCTATTACTAATCTTAATTACTTAATTAATTGGTTCCCTTAGGGTGTCCGTATCTTCTATTAGGATAATTACGTCCTAGACTTTTACCTTAAGCCCTTATTTATACTATGCTATAAGCGCCTTATTATTCCATTCAACCTATATAGTAAGCGTTTAAAACTGCGTTGTGTACTTAATTGCTAAGGTTTATTATACTAAGTTTTAAAGCTTCCGTTCTGCTATTATTATTACCTTTAAATTACTAACCATTTATATAAGTTGGTTTGCAAATCGTTGCCAGCTTAAGAATATATACTTAACCTCTTGGTTAGTAGTAGTGTTCTGCCTAATACTGGTACACGGCTTGTTCCGGAATATTTCTATCCCATTTTAAAATAGATCGTCCTTAAAGAGGAATTTTTATTTTTATTTTTATTTTTATATCCGTTGTATTATACTACGTACAATACTGCGCATGCAGCCTTGGGCTATGGCGCTATAGTTCTATATACATGAATCCTTTCTAGGCAGCTTAATATGTACTAGTAGCTATGTCCTAATAGTTTATAAACCCCTAAGGGTTTATAGCTCCTTAGTAAAATACTAAGTTACTATAACTACTAGGGAATGAGAAAACGGTAGGAAAAACTATAGGAAATCCTAACACCTATCCCTATCCTTTTGCAATTTATTTCTATTCTTTTGCTCTCTACTGTCCTTTTACTAAGAACCTAGTAGGAGTTACCTCCTCCTAGAATCCTATTTGTTTTATCTATTCTTCTATAAAACCTTCTACGCTAGTACTATGTACTAGTTTAGCTGCTCTAAGAGTCTCGCAGTCTTTACTATTAGTAAAGTGTTTTTCCTTATAATTAATGCAAAGAGGGGTAGTATGCTTGTAAGGCCTGCCTGATATTAAACAGGTAGGACAGCAGTGGTCTTTAGATAAATGTGCAGCCGCATAGAATCTACAGGCTCTAGTAGAGCATCTGTCTCCTATATGGCCAAATTTTTGGCAGCTAGTGCACTGCGTAGTAGGGGAGACTTTGAAGTATTTTACTACCTTAGTAGCTGTACCTGCAATTGAGATCTCTTTTTGCTTAAGGATTTCTTGTCTTTTTTCCTCGTTCTCTATAGTAAAAACTATAGAGCCAAATCTGGTTTGTAGATTGTGTCTTTTTACACTAGATAAGATCCACCTAGGTAGTCCTTGTATCCTTATAGGATTAAAGGTCTCGATTTCTTCTTTTAGAAGCTTAGAGCCTCCCTCTCCTAGAAAAGGTAGGGTGGGAACCCTATGGGCTATAATTTGAACCTAGGGTTCTAGTTTTTGTTCTCTTTGAAAGGTAAAGCAGTTATGCCAGATATCCTTATATTTGACTAGGAAATCTGCATTATACTCTTCTATAGTTGTAAGGAGAATATTTTGTTTTCCTTTAGTTCTAGCTATAGACGCTAGTACTGGCTTTTCTACTTGCAGTTTTAATACAAATAGTTGATTGACTTTGTTTCGTATAGAGAAGGTATCTAGGGGTTGATTCTTTTTGTCTGTAATTAGGACTAGCTTTCTTTCTTGTAGCTGCTTTTTCTTACTTCTAGTAGAAGTAGAACTCCTACTAGAAGGAGAAGGGGTAGAAGGTGGTGATAAGGAGGGTAGGAGGGACGAAGAAGGGAGGTCCTTCTTCAGCCTCTCTGCGTAAGTTTCTTTAGTAGGAGCCACCTCCTTACGGAGAGCCCTTACTTCTTCTACTAGTCCTTTTAGGACATTGTTTGCCTTCTCTTTTTCTTTTTCTTTTTCTTCTTCTTGTGTAAAGGGATTTCCTTCTAATATAATACTTTGTGTATAGTACACTAGCTGTTTAACTTGTTCTTTTATTTCCTCTCTTTCTTCTTCTTCTTCTTCTAGCCCTGTATAGGCCTGGGCTAGGCTATCTAGAGCGAAGCTTAGATATTGTTCTGGAGAAAAGGAGTAGGAAGGCATATTAGCCGTACTATCCGTAGTAGTTGTTGGTTTTATTGTCTTTTTTGTAGGTTTTTGGTTTTCTTTTTTAGGAGAAGACTAAGGATGTTCTCTTTTTTCTCCTGTCCTAATAGGAGAAGGGGAAGGGGGAGAAAAAGTAGATGTAGAATCTTCATTACTTATTTCTATAGGAGGTTTTTTTTAAGACCTATTAGGCCTTGGTATTTTGTATCTTATAGGGGGTTTTTCTAGTTTTTACTATCCTTATGCCCTTTCTCCTTACTAATCCTACTAGAAGATTTCTGGGGAGATTAGGCTAAAAGGTAGTAGAAAATCTAGCCTCTATATTTTATAGTTTTGGTATTTGGTTTTGGTGTTCCTGTCCGTGCCTCGCTTATAAGCTAGGACCACCCCTAAGAAGAATTTTCTGTTGGGGGAAAGGGGGTAAAACGACAAATAAATCCACCTATAGCTCGCTAGGCAGTGGGAATTAGTCTTAAAAGTTGGAAAATTGATTGTTTTTGATGGGGAGATAGGTATGCGTAAGTCTTGAAGTGCGGTGCTACCTTTTGGTAAGGTTGCATGTGTGGTAAAGCTTTTTAAAGAGGAATAAATTATGTATCGCTTTAAGCTGCCTCATTCCAAATTAATTGCTTTGTTCTAAAATATTTCTGCCTTATTCCGGAACAGATTTAGATATTAGATTGAACTTTTAAATCTATATAAAGCTTTTTAATAGATTTTAGCTGTTTTTACGAGCTGATTTAGAAATTATAGTATAATTAATGGTTATAAATAAGGATTAATATATAATCTTATTAATTTTAGTCGTAAAATAAGTAATAATATATCCTTAATATTATAACTAGTTATCTGGTAGAGTATAATTGCATATAAAATCTTAATTTTTTAATAGGATTTTATAAGGCTCTAGAGATTAAATTTTACTACCCCCTAAACCACTATAATACCATTAGATTCCATCTAAACTAGGTTATACTGTAATTTATAAGTGTATTTAAAGGCCTTTCTACGTTATGGATATAGTCTATAAGTAGTAGAAATCAATTAAGTAGGGGGTGGTTAATCGCGTTCTCTAATACCAGAATTTGCAAATTATATAAAGCTTTAAACCCACTAAGATCTATTAAAAGTCGGGTTTACTAATATTCTGCTAGCCATAGACTGATTACCTAATTGGGTTTAGTGTAGTTATAATTTAGATTTCTCCTATCTACGCTAGCCTTGCCTACTTTATTATCCTCCTCTCTAACTTTCACAGCCTTTATAGTGGGCTTAATTAATTGCCTTCCTTATTTTCCGTTGCTGATTAAGGTTGTATAGAGCTTTAAGGTTGTGTAGAGCTTTAAGGCTTTATCTCCTACTGGGGGCGCTTTAGCTAAGAGGTTATCTAAGAACTAGCTAGTCTCCTATAGCTTATAGCTCTTAAAGGCGGCTCGCCAGAGTCTTTAGTTAGTTAATTTGTACAAGCTCTCCCTCTATAGCAGTAAAAGAAACACTTTGCATTTTATTTTTAACAGCTACATCGCTAATTACTGCATTCTTGCTTGTACCTATAGCCAGTAGATTATATAGGTTGGGCGTAGAGGCCAATATCGCTATTGCTAGTGTTAGATTTAACCCGGCAGTTAAGTTAAATATATATTTAGAACTTATAGAGAAGGCCCAAATATTATTAAGGATCTAATTAAGTTATAGATAAGGTGGTGGCTTAGGAGCGATTAATATTTTTTTTTTAAAGTTTGTTGTAAAGTTTAAAGTTTAAAGCCCCTAAGCTAAGCCTAATTAGGCGATTTCTAAGCAAAATTAACACCATAAGGGGCTTATAAGAGCTCTCTAAAAATGTCTTGTAGTTAATTGCGAAATATTATTTAACCACCAAATATACACTTATTAAGTAGATATTTTAGCGACGTCGTGTACGCGTCGTAGGCGTAACTTAAGGCTACTATGGGCCTTATGCGATAACTATTTACCAATAAAATCTAAAGGTGAAATAAAAATTAAGCATATGGCGCAACTATTTTAAAAGGCTTCGTAATTGGCGGTGTAGATATAGTGGTGTAGATTAGCGGTGCAGATGTAGCGTTAGTAAGCCTTAACTAGGCTATACCACCTTACAATTGGCCTAATCTTTAAAAAATCTATTCCGGAATAAAGCAATTAATCTAGAATAAGGCAGCTTAAAGCGATATACAATTTGTTCCGCTTTAAGGACGATCTATTCTAAAATAAGGCAGAAATATTCTAGAACGAGCCATGTACCAGTATTAGGCAGAACAGTAGTATCTCTATGCTCTTAAATCTTGGTAAGATAAGGTTTAAACTACTTTAATACTCTTCCTGTTAAGAACAGTCCCGCATAAACTACTTAATCTATTAGTATAGCAAGCTTTATATCCTCCTGTACTACCTTAAAGCGTATTTATATAAGAAACCCCCAAAGTTTTAACTTCTTCCCTAAGAATCGCTTAACGAATAGTAACTTAACCTTTACTGCTCCGATTCTATTAATTTTGTCTTTAAGTATTTAATTATTATCTATTAGCCAATTAACTATTTTCTGTAACTGTCCAACCGTAACTAGTTATAAGTTAGTGTCCCTTATACTAGTGTCCCCACTAGTACCTAAGGTGGTTGCCGCCGTCAATAGCGTTGTAACTAGTGCTTTTAGTGGCATATTATTCGACTTTATTAATACTATAACTAGGTAGTAAATATATAACAAAGCCTTATAGGAAATACTACGGTAGACTTACTAATAGGTTAGGTATATAGGTAAATAATAAGTTAACAACATAATAATAACTAGTGAAGTGGTTACCTAATAGATTAACTCTAACTATATTTTAAGATTTACTATAAAGAGAAGAACTATTTAGGTAGGGAGTGTAGTCCTTTAAATACACAATACTACGCCTAAGAAATACTGGGTATGTAAAGTACGCGAGGTACGTAAAGTATGTAACGTTCCTTATAGATCCTATAGATCCTATATACCGAACTAGTAACGTAATCTATTATATAACTTGGTTACCCCTTATCCTATAGTTTAACTAGTTCCAACGCCTCCTATACTAATACCACTAGCTTATTTATATCTTCCCTAAGTAGCCGTACTATTGCTAATATAAGGTCCGTAACATAGAGGTTATATTAAGGTAATTACCTAGATATAAAGACATTATAATATCTAAGAGAAAGCCTAACCTAAATACTCCGCGCTATGCTCTATATTCTATGCTCTATATTTAATACTTAGTATTATAGGATAGGACTAGAATAGAACTAGAATAGAACTAAAATAAAACTAGGATAGAACTATATTATATTTAAAATACAACCTATCCTAGCCACTTATTATAGCTCTTAAGTATATTATTATTCATTGCTTAACGTCTGATTCGGATCCCTGTTGGGCCCACGCGGACTACTCCTTATATATATATGGGGAGAAAACTCTATTTAAGAAAACCCCGTAATCCGTCTCCCCGCCTTTTAGGGCTCGCTTATAAGTCGCCTATAAGTCACTAGTGGTGCTCTACTACCTTACTTTTTAACCTCCTTAGGAACCACTGCTGCCGTAATAAACCTACGGACGCGCTAGTATTACACACTGTACTCTACTCCTATAGAGTTATTAGGGGGCGCCTGTTACTCGCCCCTTTACCTTTTATTGCTATTTCCTTTGCAACCCGGAACTGGTCTAGCATATTTTGGCTAATAAGCCACCGGGTAGCCGCCTTGAGGCCTTTCTGTGTTAAGAGTAGTGTATTATAGTTTTCTGTGCCAGCTGCTAAGAGCATTGCTTCTTGGCTGGTGTGTAAGGGGCATAATAGTATTACGTGTTTTGGTGTCTGTCTTGGCCAGCTATATTCGCACCTTGGGCTACCTACTAGGACACCTACCTAGTAAAGCCAATCTTTTAGTCCTATTATTCCTATCCTTAAGAGTGTTGCTATTATATTTTCTACCTTTGTTAGGCCCTCTTAGAGCCCTTAGGTATTTACCCCCTATAGCGTTACCTATGCTATGGCTTAGGTTCCCCTTGCCTAAGTCTACCTCTATACCTTTGACTCCTATTTGTCTCTCCAGCGTTGGTCTAACCAGTATTGTGTTGCGGTAGATGGTTTTCTAGTACTCTTTTATGCTTTACTTTAGCTTCTTTCTCTCCCTTGCTGTTGTCTTTACTGGCCTCTTACGCGTCTCCCTTCCTTCTTTATATAGGCCTGGGCCCTAGCGCCGCACTATTCTTCTTCTACTTTCTCCACCTGTTTTCCTAATATATCTTCCCTACTTTGGGGTTGTTGGTTTCTTCTCCTATAGGGCACCCTAGGGTCCCTCCATAGTTT
>Ga0307507_10000871_pt1 | contig 66995 bp, 31 predicted proteins | sample 7_EM_MG_FD_207223 | JGI IMG/M metagenome (GOLD analysis project Ga0307507, IMG submission 207223) | Populus trichocarpa ectomycorrhiza microbial communities from riparian zone in the Pacific Northwest, United States - 7_EM | ecosystem: Host-associated > Plants > Roots > Unclassified | place... | reverse complement strand
TGGCTTTGGTAATATGGAGTTCTGTGCAAGGGAAGTTGGGAGAAAAGTTGATGTTCAAAGCGGCAGTATATTTTAGGCAATAAGTTAGCCTAAATAAGAAGGCGGTAATGTAAATCGGTCATAACTAAGGACACCTTCATAACCCCATCACATACGTTATTTAATAAGCTATATTTAAAATTTTATATAAATAGCTCCTATAGTTGTTAAGATATAAGTATTTAAAAAAGACGTATTTTGGTGCCGTGCGGTGGCTACGTGCACGCGGTAGCCGAAGCTTCTAGTGCTTCTAGCCAGCGTATTAAGAGAAAGAATATATAATATTACGCTCTTAGTACAAGAGCTAGGTGCTTAAATCTCAAAGAGAATCTTAAAAAATTAGAGGGGGTTAAATTTTAGTAAATAGTGGCCACGCTAGTAAACAAGACTTGGCATTTTTAGGATATAAAATATAAGGCCCCCCTACCATTATTTATATTATGTTGGTAGGGGGGGTACTTGGGCAGTCTCTTTGAGCTCGGCGACGTGTCACGTGACACTACACGGGCCATCTTGTAGATATCTTCTCGGGGCCATCCAGCCCCTTAGTTTCTTCTTCATAGAGCATCATATGTATCATTTCCATCAGCCTGCTCAGCGTCCGACATATTATCTAGCTATTCTAATAGCTTCTACGTATTTATAATATAGAGGCCTACGCTATATATAGCTAAAACGACGCTAGCGCTAGCAGGGTGGGCGCGGCAGCCCGCTCAGGTTGCCCCCTTGTAGCATGGACCGAGCCAGCCAGGTGCTGGTTCAAGGTCTGCCTCCCGATATGCCTAGAACATACGCCGCCCTAGCAGAACAGGGCGATGTGCCTCTCGCTACCCTCCACCATCGTGCTGTCACGAAAAACATTACTCGAGTCAGCTATGGCGGTAACTTTCCAACAAGCCGGACATTAAAACACCAACAAAATGTACAATGTCAACTCCATAACAGTGCAGCTCTCAGAATTTCAAAAGGGGTACACACATGACAAAGGGTTCGCGATATGTTTCAAGGCATGCGCCACGGCTTTATTGATTGGCCATGATGCATCAGATTCAACGACCCCAACTGCACCTGACCATGTATCCAGCGACAGGAACCCCTACTGGTTCAACCGACTCGGAAGTATGCCTTGCTGCTGGTATATATGATCAAAACGTCGCTCTGGAGATTCTCATGCAACTCTACTGTTTTGAATATACTTCTACTCGAGTTATGGCTTCATCAGACGATAAATACTTGTGCAACGGGATTCCCGTCGACCACCGTCTAAAGCGATTTCTTCCAAGTGCCAAGCGGAAGCATTCTCAAGGAGTCGGAAAACATGCAGACATTGTCGAGAGCTTTGGCAACACCATGGTCCGCGATGACCAGACCTATCCTTCCAAAAACGAAGCGGGTTTCGCCGCATGGCTCGCCAAACCAGACATGCCAGGTGGTCTTGTAATTGCTTTGTTGCAACCAGCTAAAACACAGGTCTACACTCCAGACTTTCAGTGGGTCAAGGACGAATGCCCTACGCTGGCTTATCTGGAGGAGTCGCTAGCCTTTGTGAATGGACCGGGAGGTCTCGCGACCACGAGCGTATTCGATGCTTTTCCATTCATCACCGAGCCAATATCTTCGGAAGGATTGTCAAAAGAAGCCGACGGATGCCTATAACACATTCCTTGCCATGCTAGAGGCCAAAAAGCCAGAGGTTGTTTTTGCCTGTTGGCGAGTTAAAGGTCAGGACCTCTTCTTCTCTGGAAAAGGGCTTGGTCGGACCAATCAAGTAGAGAGCTTGAGACTCTCCAATGGCCATGTTGTCCGCGTCGTAAATGGATTCCATCCCAGCTACACGGCCAACTTCTGTCCAAGTGAAAGCTGCTTCCGGAGACTATTTACTATGGAGTTGTGCAAGTCGTTTTGCGAACTGAATACAGCTTGGGAAGAAGATAAATGGATGGAAATCCTTAGATGGAAGTGCAAAGAACGAACCCGCCAATTAATGGAAGGTTAGTTTTACTTTTCCTTGTATTGTAATACACTAACTTCTTTACAGAGAGGGACAGAGATGGCGATCAGCTTAATAGAAAAGGTGGTCGCGTTCTTCGAGGATCACGGGAAGACGACTCTGCTAGGAAACACAAGGCATACACCAAATCATTCGACAATGGTCTGCAGCGTTTCAAACAGACCTTTGACCATATGGTCTCCCCAGCGTATAAATCTCAAAGCTCGTGGGATCTTTATGCCTTTTTCGTCTTCAACCAGAATACATCAGAAGGCATCTGTGATGCTCTACTAGCTGTCTCTGAGGCAATGAAACGGTTCAAACCTGGTACTTCCATGCCAGACTCTTCGCTGGTAGAGCTAAGCAATCACATCGATCAACAAACTCTCAAGTTCCTTAAGGATGATATCCCAGATCTTTTGCAGTATCCCAAGGGCTTATACAAAAATCTCTGGAGTTCCCAGTTTGCGACGAGTACATCTCAAGGATTAAAGTGGAGCATGGAGAAGGCTACGATAAGGTTTATCGAGAATCTTACAAATTCATTCTCTAAATCATCAAAATCATGGACATATACCCTGGACCTTCTTCACGACGCTTTCAAGGAAATTGCAATCAGCTTCGAGGAGTCTCTGGGCAAAGAGTACGACAATCGTCGACAAACCAGAGCAGCAAGTGTTTCGAACAGTGTTGACACTCTGAGCGCATCTCTTTACACGCTATCGCTTTCGAGCTCTCGAGATGCGGGTTCGGCAAGGTTGGCTGGAAACACAACTCCTGCAAGATCCTCTTCAAGTGCGATCTGCTACAATTGTGATCAACCCGGTCACTATTCCAGGAATTGTACGAGGCCCAAGAAAGGAAGCATAACTCCATCAAGATCTTCTTCAAATACCACTTGCTACAACTGTAACGAACATGGCCACTATTCTCGAGATTGTACGAGTCCCAAGAAACGAGGAGAATGCTTTAGATGCGGCGGAGTTGGACATTATGCTAATGCGTGCATTGTGCGATGAGAGACGGGCTCAAATGACGCCAGCACTGGCAGAACAGCGTAACGTGAGGATATCGAGTCTTTTATTTTATCCCATGTAGTAAAGGAGGCTCTGCCCCAAACAGGCGTAAGGGCAACAACGCGAACGTAATTTTTCGGGTAGGAGGTATCTCTAATGTTCAGAAGCAGCCATAGCATAGGACTTATATATTGATATAGGAACAATCGACGTCTGTACAGAGTATGAGTTGCTCGAAGTTGAAGCACCCATCGTTTTTCTTGGCACAGCGGGTTTCTCAGCACGCAGGGAGGGACGTTACTCGTCCTTCCATCGATGATACAGTAATGCTGTTAGGGGCGCGCGTGCCCTTGTATGACTCAAATCCTAACGAGGTTCACAGAATGCCGTAGAAAGGACAGATCTGCATTGAGCTGGCCCATTTTGTACCGCCATCGAAGGCGCCCCAACGCACGAATAGATTGACTCCGAGGCGCCCTGCATTGGCATTAGCTCTGGCACTAAAAGCGAAAGACAGGTACTTGGTAAGCATCGCTACCGCATATGCGAACACTCTATCACGCAGCACCTGAACTCACGCGAGTTCTCCTAGCGAGTACTTCCCGTTATCCTAGTGGTTTTTGTTAACAAGCACCAAGTATGGATTTTTTGCACTGACCCATCGCGGAAATGGAGTGAACGTATGCATTTTCCTATTGACAACCAAAGTACCTTTAAATCTGTTCAGCTCCGCTTCTGAATAGTATTAAGTTCGAAGGGTATTAAACCAGGTTATGTGGTCCATTATGTTGCGAGTTGTGCCAATACTGAAGTGTAATCGTCTGAGTAGGACAAGTAGTTCCAGCCAAGATGTTAGATACTGCCTATCGCGATTGTAAGAGCAACGATAACCGTGCTTTTCTAACGTAGCCTGCACGCCTGTCTTAAGCATCTCACCGATATGCTGGAGAAATGGTTTGATGTTGGATGTTATTCCGATACCTCCGGAGCACGTAAGTACATACTCGGTTATCTTATACAATATCCACAAGCGCGGTTTAAAAGAGGGTAGAAGTATATGAAGCTATAGTTGCGGATAATGCCCGATATAGTCCGTAAGCAGCGATGGAAATATGCTTCTTCCGGCAATGATCGTGGACTTTAAGGCATGTACGTCTAGTCTACCCAAATGTACGGCCATGTTTGCGATTCGAGCTCAGCTTAATGAAGGCGCAGATACTCTCCGTCTGGGTTAGGGTGATCCTGCGTGCGCCAGAAATGGCTGACGAAAAAGCAATTGTGCCGCGTTATAAAGCCCGGCGAAGCAGGTAGGAGGATATAGTCGTCCAGTTCATCGCGGGACCACTTTTTCATGCGCTTTTGCGACATGAAAGCGCTGCGTTGTTGGAAAAACCAAAGCATTAAAGGTTTCCCACTTTGAACAAGGAAGTCGTCTAAGGAATGGCATTCCTCTAACATAGACTTGGGAAAGTCTTTGCGAGTGGTTTGCTCGTTTGTAGCGAGATCGTCCCACGCGGCTATGCTCCGACTAACGAGTGAGGGCCATGCGACAAGATGAGGCGGTGATGCGCCTAAACCTAAGACTCCCACAGCCTCCTTGCCGTTGGGCGCATGGACTGGTCGTTTCGCTCGTTGTTTCTGCGACACGGCTTGGCCGCTTATGGATTGGAGACTGTGGACGAGGATGTAGGCTCGGTGGATGCACTGGACCGTTTTGGAGTCCCTAGATTCACCAAGAAGTATCAGCATTGAAGGGAGTGGTCCGCCGTTGGGATCCTGTAACGGCGCGTTTGAAGCTGCTCTTGCCGAGACCAGCTTCTTCCTCCGCGGGATGTCACGTGCAGCTGCGGGGTACGATGTTTTGCCAAGCTAGGAATCACCGAGACGCCGGATTAAAACGGGGATCCCGACCCAAAGACAGGAACTGCGCAGGTCGAACCTTCCACAGCATTTGCTAGGCTAATGCTTCTTCAGCAGATGCTCCTTAACGAAGGGTTTCTTGAAACGGTTTAGCGTGATGGTAAGATCTCGGCAGAAGGTCTAGCTCGAGATAAATTTCCACCATCTCATCTTCTTCATTTCATTTTAATTCATCAAGTTCCTTTTGAAAATCAACAGCAAAGAAAAGACCAAGTTCTTCGGAGATATTGCCTTTATTAGTATTATTCCGTGTTCTTCGATATGTGATCCACCGACATCGTGGTCATTCGCAAACAATTTCCTCTCGCAGCGAGGATACAGGGACCGCTACGCAATGCAAATTCAAGGATTAGCGGCCACGACTAAAGATTGCGATAATTACGCCGATGTGGCGGCAAGTACGTTAATCACATACGCAGCCGTATGCGAAACGTGAAGGAATTTTGCTTCGCTAAACTGATGCCAGGGTGTGGCTGGCTCGGAGGATCCCTCATTCCACGCCCGATTCATTTAATGTATATGTGCGTGGGCAGTACGGCCGTATGTCAAGTCGACAATGACTAGGCAACTTAGTCACCTCTAAGCAAATAATATTTATCATGCCACCTTAACCATCTCTCAGTATCCAACAGGATGTAAAAATGGCAGAGACAGAGAAGACAGGTACTGGACCTGGGAGGACGGGAAGTCCTGTGACGGTTGAGCCTAATATTAGCCCGGTAAGGCTGAATATTGTCATCGTAGGGTATGATCCATTTAATTCATGACGCCTTCATCATGTACAGTTTAGTGACTCTAATCATAGGTTATGGCTGTGCCTCTTTATATCGGCGATGGATACTACAATCATAACGACGGCATTACTTAAGATATCGAGCGATTTCAACGCATTAAGTCAATCCGGATGGCTTGTCGTGACCTATCTTTTAACATATAATTGTAAGCATTTCACCTAATGGCAAGCCATCTCATAAGTTAATACTAACGATCGATACCAACCCAGCCTGTCTAATGATAACTGCTAAACTCAGTGATTTGTTGGGAGCGAAAACAGTCCTCCTTGTTTGTAATATTGTCTTTCTTATTTTCTCAATGGCATGTGGAGCAGCACAGACGATGAATCAATTGTAAGCTATATCCTATCTGCGTTAAATTACGGAGATATTTGGCTAACTGAATCTCTGGGGTTGTCTTTCGCGCTTTCCAGGGCATAGGAGGGTCGGGGCTTTACTCCCTCGTCTTTGTTGTCATCATGAAACTCATAAATGAGGAAAAAATCGGGTTCTACTCTGGAGTAATCAGCTCCGTTTTCGCCGTTGCAAACCTCCTTGGCCCTATTCTTGGAGGTGTAATAATCGATAATACGACTTGGAGATGGATATTCTTCTTAAAGTGAGTTTCCAATTATACAAATTATTCACCATCTAGAGATATCAATGCTCACTTTATTTAACACAGCGGCCCAATAGTCGGATCAGCATTTATTATCCTAGCTCTCGCCATGCCGGGGATCGTCGATTCCAATAAGGGATGTTTCCAAAACTTCGACCTCATAGGGGGTATATTATCGGTTGTATGGCCAGTCCCTCTGCTGTTTGCTCTTCAAGAAGGTGGAGTTCAGTACACCTGGAATAGCGACACTATTATCGGAACACTAACAGGTGGTCTTGTTGGAATTGCTGTCTTCGGATTCTATGAAACCTGGATTACATACAAGACGAACAAAGAGCCTATCTTTCCTATTAAATTCCTCAGAGACCCAGTGATGTTTCTACTCTTGATGTAAGTCTCTCCTTATCAGGTTTGCAAATCAATCAATTCAATTCAATTCCCGCACAGAACATTATCTACACTGCAGAAAAGCACGACCCAAACTCTGCTGCGTGCATAAAAGCATGACCTAAAATCTCCTACGTGCTTTTCTGCACGATGTAGAATATGCTCTGTGGGGGAAATTGAATTGAGTTGAATTGATTGATTTGCAAGCCTGCTCCTTATATCCTCATGGACTTCTATTGCTCTAATGCTGACGAAAAGTACAGGTACATGTTCTTAATGGGGTTCTCCTTCTACTCCTGCATTATTGAACTTCCCCAACGCTTCCAATCTGTCAATGGAACCTCCGCTGGACGAGCTGGAATACTCCTCCTCGCTTTGACTTTGATAACGCCTGTCGGAGCCATGATATCTGGGCTGGTTATGGGCAGATACATTCCCGCCGAATACATTATGATCATCGCAAATATCATTATATTAATTGGAGTAGCCCTGCTTAGCACTCTCCAAGTCCACCACCCCATCCCACAAGCAGAATTTGGCTACGAGGTGATCATTGGGGCCGGACTAGGGCTCGCCAGCCCACCCGCCTTCCTCATACTTAAGACTTCAGTCGCAGACAAAGACATTGGTAAAAAAAACCCCAAAGATTCTCTACCCGACCCACCATTCTAACCTACCTCACAGCCTCCGCAACCGGCGCCCTAAACATGTTCCGCACGCTAGGCGGCTGTATCGGCGTGGCTATCTGCTCGGCACTGCTGCACTCGTCGCTACGGTCCGAGCTACCGACGTTCCTCTCCCCCACCCAAGTCTTCGCCCTCGACAGCTCCATTGCTAGTCTGGCTTCCCTGCCTCCCGGGACGGCAGCGCGGGTGAGTACGATCTTCGGACGCAGTTATAACAAGCAGTTTCGGGTCCTCATCGCATTTGCGGCCGCAAATGTGGTCGTGGCGGTGTTGTTAGTCTTCGCGAGGAAGAGGAGTGGCACATTTGGGCTGCCTCCGGATGTGAAGAAGAAGAGCGAGGAGAATAGTTTAGGCCAAGGGCCTCAGATAGAGGAGCTTAGGGATGGTGTAGCGGTAGCGGATAATGGACAAGAGAAAAAAGTTGAGAGTCTTAGTCAAAAAGACGCCTAGAGTGTTGGGAAGGACGTAAAGATATGGCTTATGAGGAAAAACTAATATTCAAAATCTTAGCATTGTAGAGCGTTATTCACGGAACGGACTCTTAGATCGGTTATTTCAGGATTTACGGTTAGGAATAGAGGTTCTTTTTATAGAAAAGGTATAGTATATAGGGATATATACTACCTCCAAATCGTATAGTAAAACTAAAACCATCTCCTCTCGATGTTGGAATTAATCTCGACTCCTTCGGATTAAACAGCAGTGGCATTAGTGCAACTCAAACATTCAGCTCTTCGTTGAATATAGGGTATCGATCGCTTCGCTCTGCACTTTCGATCAGACAATACCGGCTAACACATCAGACGCCTCGGATAATTTGCTTAGCACAAACAGCGGCCCTGGGGAACCGCGCCTACTTCGACTCGCACGAAGAATAATGCAACCTCAAAGATACCACCAGGCCATCTCACAGCGTATACAAGAACTCGGGCTTCCGATCCCCAAGCATCTCGATCTCCTTCTCGCTCTTCCCTTCGACCCAATGGTCCCTCTTGCCCGCTAACCTCTTCTTATTCTCCGCCGCAAGCGCGAACCTAGTGACTATGCTGCCGCCCAGCAGGAACAAAACCATGTACGCGAGCACGGTGCCGTGGCCCGGCTTGAACCGCGGCTTATCCTTGCCGCGATAGATGTTGCTACTCACAACGCCGTTCAGGTTCCCCCACCCGATGACGAAGCCCAGCATGACGCCGCGCTTGTAGACGCCCTCGACGTTGTTGGAGGCCCAGGAGATGGTGTTGGCGATGCACGGGTAGATGCCTAGGGCACCAAAGAAGGTGCCGGCGTAGTTGACGCTTGCCTTGCCGGAACCCAGCAGCATCGCAAATCCGATAATACCTAGGAAGGTCACGAAGATGTTACAGAGGCCGCGCTGGCGTGTGCGGTCGGCGATGTAGCCGATGGCGATGGTCAGTATCGCCGCGGCGGCGTAGGGCGGCACGGACAGCAGGTTCGCCTTGGTCGACGTGTATCCGAGCTCGTTGATGATGGTCGGCAGGAACAGCGAGAAGGCGTACAGCGCGCCGTCACAGCCCATGTAGATTATGGCGAAGGCGTACGTCTTCCAGTCCTTGACCGCCGCCCAGAAATACGACATCTTGAACTCCTCGTGCTCGGCGGAGGACTGCTTGTCCGCACGCAGACGGCGGATCACGCGTGCGCGGTCGTCGGCGGACAGGAAGCGTGCTTCGTCGGGGAAGTCGTGCACCATCCAGTACGAGGCAATGCCAACAAAGATAGTGGCAAGTCCTTCGAGGATCTACGTGTAGGCCGTCAGAATTCTCCAATGTCTGTGTTAGAGAGAGATTTTGCACTTACGAATATCCAACACCATCCATGCTTGCCGCCAATGCCGTTCATTTGAGCGATTGCTGCAGCGAGAAGCCCACCGAATGAACCGGCAACTGCAGCCGCGGAGAAGAAAATGGCAGCTCTGATACCGAACTCTGACCGCTTGTACCAGCACGAAAGATAGTAATTTACGCCAGGGAATAGCCCGGCCTCAGCGAGACCTAGAAAGAACCTCTATATGATAATTTAGCGAGGGGATCTGCCTGGAGTTTTGCAACGTGACTACATACGGCAGCTGCCAGCCCTTGAAAATCATGTACGAGGCCCATGGTTGTCATGATAATACCCCATAGAATCATAATGGCGGGGAGAAATATACTAGGGCGAAGACGCTTGAGGAGGACATTTGTAAGAGGCTCAGACAGAGAATAGGAAACGAAAAAGAGCGATAGCGCAGCATTGTATTGGCCATCCGTCATATGAAGGTCTTTCTGTAGACCATCGATTTTCGCATTTCCAATGTTGGTTCGATCGAGGAAAGAAATTAGGTAGAGGAAGCAGAGCTACTGATGTCAACATCTGCAATTAATTTTGGTCATGGAGCTTGATATTAATACCCATGGAATCAGCTTCAGATCTAGCTTCCATAGCAGCTTGCGGTCCTATAATTTGAAGGCGTCAGTGTCCTTTCCTCTTAACCAGGCATTGAGAAAAGGCTCTGAGATTACATGCTCGGCGCGTTCCTCCTCGCTCAACCCAGCGTCAGGGTCAGGAACGTCGTCAATGGGCTCAGACAAAAAATTGCCCTTTTCCACACCAACCTTATTCTCCTCTTCGGAAGAGATGCGCTGACTGTCTGAGTCTGTAGGTTTCATTTTGCCTCGCGGATAATTGAAAGCGAAGAGTGGGAAAGGATGTAGAAGTAAGCACTGATTAATATACGGGAGGCAAGCCTAACCATGGCAACGTTGCACTCGGGCAAGCACGGCTCGCCAGTCGTTGGGGCGGACGGGCATGATGACCCGTTGTCTTCAGCGTCATGGGAATAGCGCTCTTCCCGGGTTCTCCAACTCCAACGGGAGGACTTTTGTGGGGGAAGCGCGCCCGATTACGTCGATGCGATGCTGGAGCAACAAGCTTAAAGAAGCAACGCGGCTTGCTTGCACTAAAAGCAGCCCAGCCGTTTGGCGTCCGGGGCGTGTGACCCGAGGCGAATAAGAGCTTGAAGATGCCGCCACTAATCGGCACAGGACCACGGCAATTTGGCCAGGAAGTCCCCAAAAGAGGCCATGGGTAGCAAGCCACCGTGCCACCGGTATCTGACGCCTTTCTATCGTGAAAAATGTTGCAGCAAGCATTCCTAAGAATTAAACAAGCAAAACGTGCCATCTAGTCTGAAGTATCGGCGGGTTTGAAGCAAGGGTCAATCGGCGGCTAAGAATGCTTAAGCGGGTTGCGTCTGAGGCCTTTTCCTTCCAGTCCTCCATATCCTGGTCGGCTAGATCGACTCCATCCTTTCAGAGCCACAATATTATGAATGGCGTTCAAAGGAACCTTATTGCATATGTTTAATGAGCTGACGAGTACCTCGAATATCATATCGGTCCGTATTCCAGTAAGGGTATGGCACCGTATGATATTTATCCCTTGACACGGCAGGGTCCTTGTCAAGGTCACTCATATTCGCGACCGCATTCAATTGGATATTTACATTAAGCTTTTCCGATTGGTTGATTCTTATTAACATAAGGACCCAAATTGCCGTGTCAAGGGATATTCCTGCCCCCAGATTTCATGTGGAGCTCTGGAGCCTGGATTCTTCTTAATCAAGTTCTATATTTGTAAGCCTCGCGTGGCTTTTCTGAACGGTTGTGGAGTAATATTTTTTGGAATTTAACTGGGTGAGCAGGAGCTAGAGATAATACGAGGTGAAGAAATTTTCAAAGGATTCATCACAGCGGTTCAGGCGTCTAATTTAAAATACCGGGGATATTTCTCTTTAAATTGAGTTCATTAGTTTACTTCTGAGCAAAGTAAGCACGTTTTAAAATTTTACCATTCTCACAAAACAGCTGCTCTGAGGATAACGTAGCTGTCGACTGTAAAAACCAGGTCAGGCGTGTGTAGATTGATCCATGAAGAAAAGAGACTATGTACATGAGGTGGGTGGCGAAACGCCGACGACGCCACTGGGACCACGTTGCCACCTTGGTCATCCCTTGACCCGTCAGGGCGAGCAGAGGAGAAGGCCCGTGCGCGAACACTAGAATCAGAACAACGCGTATGTCTATATAGAATTCAACCATCAAATACACCACTACCATGCCTTCCAATCATGCCAGAATTGATGCAGATCTTGTCCAGAAGACTTAATATAAGGTTCCCCCAAATAAGATAGCGAAAACACCTCCCCTAAAGCCTTAGCCACTCCCTAAATTTAAGCCTCTCTACATTAATAATTAGGACAACTATGGCTTACTAAATTTACCTTCTAACGTTAAAACACACAATCCTTTTAAGCTGTTTAGTCTCTTCTTTATAGATAAGATTATGGATAAGCTTATAGAGTGGATAAATAAGCATACAAAGTTCTATCTGTTGGATAAGAATGCAGAACAAGTACGTGTATAGCAGCTAACATATAAGCAGGAACTCTACGCGTACTTTACAGTGCAGATACATATAGGTATTACTATAGAATTGTGTATTAAGGACTACTGGAAGAATTTAAATATATATAGTACCGAGCATGTTATTAAAAAGTATATAGGAGTTATTCAATTTCAGCAGCTTGCTTGTTATTTTTAGGCCTTACTACTATGGCCAAAGTTAGATAAATTACCCAAATCTATATTTAATAGAGTTTATAAGGTTGCTAAGCATATTTGGCTTACTTATAGAAGGCTCTACAACCCTAGAACCTACCTTGCTGTTAATAAGACAATTTAACGTTTTACGGGCTGCGCACGCGAGATTGTTAATATTCCATTAAAACTTACACTAGAAGGCTTTAAAGTATGGAATCTAGTAAACGAGGGCTATATTTTAGACTTTATATAGCACGCCAAAGGTAATAGGAAAGGCCTAGTTAATTTAGATATGTCATTTGTCGACAATAAAGGCTTTTTAAAGACGTAGGCAGTAGTCCTTAATTTGCTCCTCTAAAAAGACGCTAATATAGAGGAACGCCTCTACCTACTTAGAAAGCACGTTGTATGGCTTAATAACCTATTTATAAGTATTAAGCTTCTTATAAAACTACGATGCCTTAGTATTGGGGGTGTAGGAATTATTTAAATAACTAAAACAAAGCGTAAGGAGTAGGGGGACCTTAAAGGCAATATTAAGATAGTTACAGCTACGCAAGGAAAGAAGAAGAGGAAGGTGCCCACTAAGTAAATTAACCAGACGCTTGTAGAGCTTAAATTAACCCACGCGGCTTAAATACTATGGGGAGAACTATATAGGGCCATTTCTAAAGACGGCCAGCTAATGGAGTTTGCTTGGAAGGACGCTAATATTATGCTTTTTATGAGTACTGTTGACGACAGTAAGTTCTATAATTTAACTTTAAGGCTTAAAATCTAATACCGTAAAATATTGCTTAACGCACGGTCTCACCTAACGCACGATTTTCCTACCCTACTACTCTCTATAACATAATAACCCTATAAGCTATTAGGCTAAAAATTTAATATATTATAGATATAATATATAAGAAGCTTTTGAGGGTTTTTTTTAACGGAAAATATTAATATATAGTATAATTTTTATATATATAATTTTCAGGCAATTATAGTAAAAAACTAAATAACTACTTAGAATATTTAAAATATTTAAGTTTTATAACCTCTTATACTTATATATACTTACGTAATAATATATATATGCCTAAAACTATTTAATATATACCTATTATAGGTAAATTAATAGTCTCTTTTTAAGGATTTTTTCAAAGATTTTATACTTATATAGTAGAAGTTTTTATAACTAATTTTTATATAATAATAATTCATTACTTAACGTCCGATTCGGATCCCTATTGGGCCCACGCGGACTACTCCTTATATACATGTGGGGAGAAAACTCTATATAAGAAAACCCCGTAATCCATCTCCCCGCCTTTTAGGACTCGCCTACACAGCGCCTGCGAGGCGCCTGCGAGTCACCTGTGGTGCTCTACTACCTTACTTTTTAACCTCCTTGGGAACCACTGCTGCCGTAACAAGCCTATAGACGCGCTAGTATCGCGAACTTAACTCTACTACTATGGAGTCATTAGGGGGCGCCTGGTGCTCGCCCCTTTGCCTTCTATTACCATTTCCTTTGCAACCCAAAACTAATTTAGTACATTTTGGCTAATAAGCCACTAGGTAACCGCCTTAAGACCTTTTTATATTAAGAGTATTGTATTATAGTTCTCTATGCTAGCTACTAAAAGTATTGCTTCTTAGTTGGTGCGTAAGGGGTATAATAGTATTATATATTTTGGTGTCTGTCTTGGCCAGCCATATTTGTATCTTGGGCTACCTACTAGGACATCTACCCAGTAGAGCCAATCTTTTAGTCCTATTATTCCTGTTCTTAGGAGTATTACTATTATATTTTCTGCCTTTGTTAGGCCTTTTTAAAGCCCTTAGGTGTTTACCCCCTATGGTATTAACTATGCTGCGGCCTGGGTTCCTCTTGCCTAAGACAGCCTCTATACCTTTAACTCCTATACGCCTCTCTAGTATTGGTCTAACTAGTATTATATTGCGGTAGATGGTTTCCTAGTACTCTTTTGTGCTCTACTTTGGCTACTTAACAATATATATAAATAGTATAAAATAATATATTTAGCCTTTTATAAGTAAATATATATTATATATAGTATTTTATTATTTAATAAAAGCTCTTATAGTGAATTATTTATAGACTTTTATTAGAAATACTTAAATTTTTATTATATAATAAAAAAACTCTACAATATAGCTATAAATATTTTATTTATATATATATAGTATTATATAAGTATTAGTAACTGTAAATTGTAAAATTTCAGTTTATTTGCTTTATAATAATATATTAATTTACCATTTTTATTTTTATTTTTTTCAAAACTTCTAAAGTATTATATATATACTAAATATAATTAAAGGTTCTTATACTTAAAGTTCAATAATAGATATAAAATAAGTATATATAAGGGTTTTTAACATATATTTTATAATTAAGTGATTTTTCTAAGCCAATTACTTTATTATTATAGTATTTTTAATAAATAAAAACTTCTAATTATATTTTATAAGCATTTATAAGCCTTTATATATTAATATTATAAAATTATATATAGTAGTACTTTAGTTATACTTAATTTTTTTAAAAACTACCAGATTTTTTTTTTAAAAAAAAGTTTATATTCTAAACTACCTATAGAATGTCTATATGCTCTATAAATTTTATTAGTTTTTATTAATGTTTAGCCTACTAAATAGATTTACAGTTAAAACTCTTTAGTACGATATCTGGTTATAATAATATACTCTATATTATAATCTACAAGCCTTAATCAAAAAAAATTTGGTATATTTTATAATAATCTAACTTTTTATAATATTATTAAGTTCTCTACACCAAAATTAGTATAGCTAGTATTTTATTAAGTAGATTTAGGCTTTTATTAGCCATTGAAATCCATCCTATAATAATTAATTTTTATTAAAACCACCTTTAGATCTTACTTTCCATACTTAATTCTACTTTATTTAATATAGTAAGACATTAAAATCCTAAAAGGTATTGCTGTTATAGTATTTCTGGCTATAAGCATTTAAAAATCTATACCTACTACTTTAAACAACTACACTTTATATAAGGCCTAATTATAATGCAGAAAAAGATAAGAATAAATCTAAATAACCTTAAATTAAGTATAATAAGGCCTTATAGGCCTTATAAAAGCTTCGTCTATATAAGAAACTGTTCGTACTAATTTAATAGCACGAGTGAGTCGTATCCAGGGGCACGAAATACGTATAGTATTGTATGCTCGTTTGGATGGTGACTGTCGATTCTATTGAGGTAGACTACGTGGTCTATATACTGACGCGCCTCCCCCCTAATTAGTTAGCATGCAAGTAGTTGGTGCACCAAACGCGTAACTATGCGTTTGGTATACCACGTGCTGTAATTATACACTGGCGGCACTTAAGAGTGACTCAATTGTATATAACCTCCGTAATCGCTTTAACAGAGCCGTAAAACACAAAAGAAATACATAGGAAATCCCTCCCGAGGTGCCTTCTGGGTTGCCTTCTAAACGGTGCTCCAAGCTAGCCGTAAGTCCTGCTTACGGTCCGTAAAATAAACCGTACGGCCTTCCGACGGGCCGTAAATGAACTGTACGGCCTTCTAACGGGCTGTAGGTGAGCCATAAGTGCTCCGTTAGTCTCGTTCTACCCATTCTGTGACTTTTAGATTAAGCTTATTTATGTCAATTAGGGTTTTAAGAGCTTGACACGGCTTTGCCTTAGTTATGGTGTCTACTAGGTTGTTTCCGCCGCTGATCCATTTGACCTCCATAATCTCGCGCTGTTTATAGGCCTGACGTAAGCACATTAGGTCGACCATAAGCCTCTTCTTCTGTGTTGTACCTAGTTTAACTAGGCAGTTGTAAAGGGATTTTAAATTGGTGTATAAAACCAGGGGTAACTGCTCTAATTGTAGGATCTTCTGGATTATTAATTTAATTGCGGCTGCTATATTAAAGCTATAAGCTAATGCATATAGTTTAGAGGCTAGTACACTGCGGGTTACTCGTTTGTATTTGATTGAAGACTAATGCAGTATATTTGCGTCCTAATTATGGTCCATAAGTACAATTATAAAGCCAATTTATAATAATAGGTCTTTGTTATTAGCAAAGGAGGCGTCTATAAATGCTAGTAAGCTAAGGGAATTTAGGTCTAGTAGTATAAAAGTAAGTCCCCTTACTGCATTGTTAATTTGCCACTAAATGCGCTTATTAAGCTGCTTAATATTTTCCTCTTATAGGTTTGTTACCTGGGCCGCAAAGGATAAATTGTAGGCAGATTTGGGTTAATAGACTATGGCAATATAGGCGCCTTTTACACGCTGTGTAATATATTGGTCCTTTGTATTTATGGTCTTATAGGTCTCTCTATAGGAGCTAGTGAGGTCCATAGGCTTTACTATAATAGGCTTTAGGTTTTAAGCTTGGCATTCCTAAGTTAGCTTAATTAGGTTGCCCTTTTATGTAATTAAGCCTCTATTAAACTTAATTAGAGTCTGCTTAGTTAACTGCTCTTATGGCTTTGCTAAGAACTTTGCCTCTTATAGTTTAGTCTCTTTAGTATCTGTAAAGGTCTGATCTACTAGGAAGAGGGTATTATCTATTTAAAGTCTAATAATACTAAGGCCGTTTAATGGGGTGTATAGGAGGTAGGGGTTATATGTTAACTATTCTATTTTAAGTTTGCTAATGTAGTGCTAGTGGTACGTCTTAAACTAATAGTTTTTGGCTTTTGGTACTTTATAAAGAGGTTTTATAACCTATAAAATTGTTCCTGGTTGTAAGTTAAGCTTATAGGGTAGTTATATAAAGATGTCTCTGCTTAGGTAGGTGTTGGACTATATATAGGCTTGTAAGATGTCCCGTAAGTAGAGGGCTATAGGTTTACTTTGCTGTAGGCTGGGTGTAAGTATAAGTATGATCCATTGGCTGACTTGTTGAATTGTAGGTGATTATATAAGGACTAAGTCCTTTCCTTGGTTGTTATAAGCTTATATAACAAGCCTTAATTTTTTAAAGGCTTTGTTAGTACTAGGGTGCTTAATTTTATTAATAAAGCGTGAGTTAAATATACAGATGCCTTGCGGAACGTCTCTTTCTGCTATAACTATAAAGATACCTTTTTTAAGTAGTTTGTTAATCTCTTTATGTTATAAGTCTGTAAAGGGGGTTTCCTGTACTAGAACTAATATATCTATAGGCAGAGATTGCCTTACGGATATTCCTATGGAGGTTAAATAATTCTTTGTTATAGGGTTCTTAGTTATAGGGTGCTTTTAGGGGCGTCCTTAACTATGTTTTATGGCAGGTTTAGCAGGTTTAGTAGGTTTTTGGGGGGCTTCTAGAGTAGGCAGGGGTGCTCTTAGTTCGTCTAGTTTGGCGGTTACTTCTGGTTTATCTGGTTTGATGGTTGCTTCTAGTTCGTCTAGTTTAATGTTATAGGTATTTTTAGGCCGAAAGTAGGGTTTTACAGACGTGCTCCTAAAGCTAGTTGGGCCGCTAGGGAGTTATATGTAGCACGTTTCGTTTTCTATAGCCAGTAAATAGTAAGGTCTGGTCCAATTGCTGCTTTTATGCCATACAAGGACTTTAGAGTTAAGCGGGAGGTTGTATACTAAGGTTATATTGGGTCTGTTACGGTAGTACAGGGCGTTATTGACAGTTTATTTGGCCTATAGCTTGACTATCTTAGCCATTGCCTTTTGTATTGCAGCTGCTTGTTCTGTAATGGATAGGGCAGGAGGATCTAGGTTACTTATCCTTGGGTAGGCTCCATAGACTAAGAGGGTAGGTGCTAGTCTGTTTGGGCTAGCAGTGTTATTAATAGCTTTTACGGCCATCTGTAGAGCCAGTTCCTTTTAGATATTCTTATATTTATCTGTAATAATCTGGTAAGCTCTCTATAAAGCTAGGTAAGCTTGTTTAATAAGCTTAATAGACTAATATACCTTAACTAGAACAGCTTTTATTAATATAGCCATGGCCGTAGTATACTGCTAGAATTCCTTACTAATAAAGTTCCTACTAGCGTCATAGGTGATATACTGTGGGGGTCTAACGTATGTGTTAATCTAGTAGGTCTGTAAAATATCCTAGGTGTGCTTTACGGATATATTTTACAACTAATAGGCGGCTTAGTAGTGGGTTGCCTTATTAATTATATATAGTACTAGGCTGCCGTTAATATACATAATGTCTATATACACTAAGTGGTTAAAGTTAAGATCCTTATAAAGGGTGAACTTAAATTGGCCTAGAGAACGTCCGTGTTTCTGGTAGTAGGAGCAGTATTTGGTTAGGTAATTAATTGCCTTTTTATTAACATTATATCTAGAGCGTTTAAGGACTCTATATAGCTTCTTAGCTAATGGGTGGCCGAAACGGCGGTGTAGGCGGTAGATCTTAGTACTAGTAAGGTAACACGGGTTATAGTTAAAAGACTCTTAAATGTACGTCCGTAAGGTCTCTCCCTATATAAGGAATAGGTGTCTAAATTGTTATATAATTGGCTAGGTAACATGCTTACTTCCTAGGGTAATTATGGGGCCAATTAGAGTGTCTATAATGTTATTGTAGTAGACCTGTAGCCTGTCTATATCCGCAAGGCAGAGTAGGAAAGGGGTGTCCACTTTTACTATATAGAAGTTAACTAGACCAATTAGAGTCTTAACTGTGACTAATTCAATTAATATAGTTAAGCTAATGCCGAACTGGACGTTTACAGCCCTAGTTTATATAATATCGATGTCCGTATTATCATCTGTGGTAATCTTATATGTGAGGTATTATCTATAGCCTATGGTAGACTTCTTAGAGGCACCTATGTTAATTATAACACTATAGAATTCTTTAGGGGTATAGCATTCTATAGTAATATATACAAATGGGTCCTGTTTATGGTCTGTAACGTCTATAATAGGTCTAGTAGGTGTACTTGCAGATTGGTTTTTAGGTGTAATTAAGTATATAAAGGAGTGGTTAGCTAATGTGGTTATAGTATTAAAGGCTTAGCTGTCTATAAGAGGTCTAAAAGTGGTTAAGAACGTCTCTAAAGTCTTCTGCTCTTAAGTGTCTAAGTTAAAGTTAATTATAAGGGCTTCTATTAGCTTATTAGAAGGCTCCTTTACTTTCTCTCCTTTGTATTCTAAAATGAATTGGTTAATATAGCTATTAAGTCTCTTCTTAGACTTGTTATGTTCTTTCTAAGTATACCTTGTAGACTAACATCCTTTCTTGCCATACACGAAGTATTTCTGGCTTGTTTGTCTATGGGGGTATGCTTTTGTACGGGAGTTGCTACAGGGGTTATAAGTGGGACTTAGTTGGTATGGGTGCTGCTAGTGGTAACAGCGGTCCGTAAAGTAGACGTCTAAGTCTATTTACGGATATTAAATGTCTGTAGTAAAGGCTTAAGTGCTGCCTAGTGGGTTTAAGACTTCATATATTATAATAAAGGAGTGTAGATTATTAATAAGGCCAGCTAAGATATCTGTAGGCTTATAGTAGGTATACTTATAGGGCTCTACTTCCTAGTAAGCCGTAATAAGTTTATTATGTAGGAAGTTGTCTATTTAAAGCTTAGCGTTAAGGCTGTGCTATAGGTACCGGAGGTCTTTAATAAGGATTTATAGACACTCTATAGTTAATTTTTTGGTATTCTTATTAATTATAGTCCGTAGCTTAGTTACATTCTATTAGGTAAGGATATTATGCTTATATTCTAGTCCTTTAAAGTAGTTATATGTAGCTTTATATAGCTTATTAAAAGGGACACCAAGGGGGTTACTCTTAAGGTTAGTATAGTAGTTATAACGGAACCTTGTAGCAGGAACTACGGTAGGTCCTATTATTAGGCTGGGTATATAGGTAAGAACAAATTAACAACGTAATAACAACTAGTGGAGTGGTTGCCTAACAGATTAACTCTAATTGTATTTTAAAATTCACTACAAGGAGAGAACTATCTACGGTAGGGACTGAGGTCCTTTAAATACACAACCATACTCCTAAAAAATCCTCTCTTGTATATAAGGTATATGTTATCTGTATTAAACGTAATGTCCCTTTTGTTTAACATAGTCAATACATTTAACACCACGTGACCTTGGTTACTATTCCTTATTACATAGTTCTACCAGATCCATCCTAGACCGTGCCTATATTAACCAACTAGCTTCCACCAACTCTTCTCTAAGTAGTTGTAACATTGTATTTAAAGCGTCCGTAATACTATCTCCCTCCTCTTTATCTTCGTCCTTAAAGATTCCTAACATCTCCAAGTTGTTTACTAGAGGTGTAATATCCGTTTAATTAGTCTAGTTAATATCCCTGCTTATTATACCTAAAGCTTCTTCTTCTCTTTCCTAGGTTGAGCGTTGCCTTTGTATGGTTTCCTCCATACTATTGCTAGGCGAGGTGATGGCGATTCCCTACTCTAGGTGCGCGAAAGAGGGATTGGTTTGCGTTACGCTAGCAAGCCCTTTATCTTAGCAACCCTCTTCTTGTTTTAAGTGCACTAAAGCAAACATTTAATCGTCCTGTGACGTTCGCTCTATTTCCAATACTAAGTATACGCGTCCTATAACTCTTAATAGTCTTCAAGTTCCCTAAGTAACTTGTTATAGGGTCTTGTGTTTAATCTACCGCTACGAAACTTAATAGTAAGCTGGCTTCTATGCTGCTTGCGGTCCAATATGCCTTAGAAGAGTCCGCACACGTCCTTAAAGCCCAACGTCTAGCTTATGCTCGTCTTCAACGTCTTAAATATGTTTGTGAGAAGGTTTATTCTAAGAAGTAGAGACTAGTTCAATAGGGTCTTAACAAGTTAGGTAATAAAAGGACTAGCTCTCCTCCTGCGAGGGAAACAACTCCAAGTAGCTTAGTAATTGCTCCTCTTAGATCCCCCTTAGGTAACTTATTCTTTGGTAATCCTTCTTTATTAATATTACCTAACCTACTTTCTTTTAATACTTCTTTACCTTTCCTATAGCGTTCTTTAGGTTGCTTAGTAGTTCCTAGGTAGTCTTACTATAGCCTATCCACTTTACTTTATACTACGTTTTGTTATCTACATCCTTATAACTAATAATCTTCAAAACTTGCTATTTATCTTCTTCTTACCCTCTATACGTGTCTGCCTTATAAACTAGTGGCTTAATATTCCTATATGCTGGCTCTAGCATTGCAATATATTATATAGGGTAGATCTTCATTTTGGCTAGTAGGTTTAACTTATACATAACTAATAAAATTCTTTACTTAACTTTAAAAGGTCCTAGTCTAACATAGTCCAACTTCTTGCTTAGTTGTTAACTCTTAAAATCTGGTCCCTTAGATCTCTTAGCATTATAGTACCTTTTCATTTATTCTTATACTAGTTTAGCTGTTTCTATAAGGTTTATATAAAGATTTATTAACGTCTCCATTCTTTATTTAGCTGTGCTACTTATCTTTTTTACTTAATGTGGCAATAATGATGTTCTTAGTTTATACCCGTAATTCGCCTTAAATAGTGATGTCCCCATTCCTTCTTATAGTGTTGTATTGTATATAAACTGTGTAACTGGTAATAACAATACCTAATTATTTTGTGCATAATTAATATAATGCCTTAGATACTGTTCTAGTGTCTAGTTTAGTCTTTCCGTTTATCCGTCCATCTGCGGATAATACGCTATAGATATTACTGCGCAAACTCCTTGTTCTGCCAGAAACACTTCCCAAAATGCTACTATAAATCTTAGATCTCTATCTAATATGATCTTATCTAGTGCTCCATATCTTACAAACACTTCCTTTATATAGATTCTAGCGACATCTTCTGCTAATATCTCTTTAGTGCATACTATAAAGTATCCCCACTTTATTAGCTTATCTATTATTACTAAAATCGCGTTATAATCTTGTCCTATAATAGGATCTTTTAACTTTAGTAACTTAATAACAAAGTCCTATAATATAACTTCCCATAGTCTTCCTGGTACTTTAATAGGTTATAGCCCTCTATATGGCTTATGCCTTATTAGTTTATTTCTTTGGCAATCTAGATATTTCTTTATAACTTATCTTGCTAGTCCCCAGATTTTTTAAATAATATACTCCTTTTAAAGTCTTAATACTAAGCCTATAGCTCTGTTGTGTCCTTATATCATTCCCTTGTGGAATCTTTAACAAATTCTTCTACAATAGACTTAGGTATATATATTGCTTCTCTGTTTTTATATTGCTCTAAGTCTAGATCCTCTGCCTATACTTCTTAGATCTTCTGTGTTTAATTACTCTTTAGTAACTTATAGATCTAACTTTCCTTAGTTGCTGTAATCCTTAGATAGTTATACCTAATTAATCTATCTTAATCCTTTCATAATAAAGCTCCTAATAGCTTTTTATTACTTTATAGTTTAGCCTTTCTGCTTAGAGTATCTGCTTGTGTATTATCTGTACCCTTGGTATACTAAATTTTAAAATAGTACTCTATAAGCATTTCCGCCTATCTAACCTATCTTTAGTTAAGTTCCTTTATTATTAGGAATCCTATAAGGTTTTTATAATCTGTCTTAATTATAAATGGTTTCTCTATACCTTGTAAGAATGCTCTCTATTCCTTAAGTGCTATAACTATACCTAACAACTCCTTGTTGTAGATATTATAGTTTAACTCTAGTAGTATTATTTTCCAACTATAGTATATTACTAGATGCCATGCGTCCTAATGCTTCTATAGTAAGTATACTCCTAGTGTAAAGTTTAATGCATCTATCTTAATAACCGTTTCTAACTTTGGTTAATAGATCTTGAGGATTAGTTCTTAGGTAAACAACTCTTTAAGTTCTTAGAACAGCTCTTTCTGTTTACTACCCTAAACCTATAGTTCCTCTTTCTTTGTTAGCCTTATAAACGGCTTAATGCTTTTTAACTACTGTGCTATAAACCTCCTATAGTAGTTATAAAACCCTAGAAATGACCTTAACTGCGTAACATTTTCTGGTTTGTGCTAACTTACTATAGCTTCTACTTTCTTTGGGTCTATACTGATCTTTTCTAGTTTAATAATAAATCCTACAAAATTAGTTTTTCTTATAAAGAACTTGTATTTCTTAATTACTACTAGCATCTGTTTTTCCTGTAGTCTCTTTAAAACCTATTTAATGTGTTCTCTATATTCTTCCTCGCTCTTTAAGTAGATGATAATGTTGTTAAGGTATACCATAATAAACTTATCTAGGTGTTCTCCTAACACGCTATTAATTTGCTTTTAGAATGTTGCTGGTGCGTTTATAAGCCCAAACTGCATAACTAACGGTTTATATAGTCCTTCCTTTAACCTAAAGGCTGCCTTCTATTTGTTACCTTCCTTAATCCTAATCTAATAGTACGCCCATCTTAGATCTATCTTTGTAAAGATCTTTGCGTTACCTATCCTATCTTAGATTTTGCTAATTAAGAGTAAAGGATACCTATCCTTTTAAGTAATGCTGTTTAACTATCTGTAGTTTATATACATCCTAAGTTTTCTATTTTTCTTTAGGATAAACAGTACTGGATATCCTGCTAATAACTATAACGGTCTAATATATCCCTTACGTAAGTTCTTCTGGATAAACTCCTTAAGCGCTACTAACTCTATTTTAGTAAGCTTATAGATTAGAAAGAACTTTAGATTTATTCCTTCTTCTAATTCTATCTTATAGTCCTATACTGCATGCTCTAATAGCTTTTTACTTTCTGGTAACTATAACTTTTTACCATACTTGTGGTATCTTTTTAGTATATAACTTAAGCCTCGCTTAGTCTCTTTATATATCGCTCTAACTTAGTACCATATTAACTTAGTTTACTGTCGCACTTTATACTATTAAGTATCCTTAATATTAACCTAACCTGTAACCTAATTAATTTTTAGATTGTACTTCTGTAACTAAGGCATTCCTAGTATTACCTTATCCTATCCTAATAGTAGGATATTAAAAGATATTCTAACTAGTCTCCCTTTAATAGTTATCTAAATAGGTCCTGTTTTAAGATTAATAACGCCTTCTCTATAGGCTATCTAATCTCCTAAAATTGTTGTAAGTAGATATAGGTGTTCCTTCTGTCTATATAGTAACCCCATCCTTTTTACTACCTTTAGTAATATATAGTTCCTAGTTGCTTTACTATCTACTAACGCTTTAAACTGCTAATCTTGCTATTTAGCTTATAAATTTAGGTGTTAACCTTAAATTCCTTTAAGGGTCTAAGGCTTTAACACTAGTTCCCTCTGGTTCTATACGCCTCCCCTTTTCCTAACTATTAGCTACTAGATCCTACCTATACTTAGTCCAACTTAGGCTAATACTTAGTTTATTTCTTTTCCTCTATATGCTATAGACAAGTGTTCTCTAGGCACTTCTACTACTATTATCCGTCTAGGCATTCTTCCATAAGGAATCTTCCTGGTTAAAGTATTAAGTCCCCTTAACCTTATACTTCTACTAGGTGCCATCTATATATATACTTGGCGTTCCTAAACCGCTTTTCCTTTAGTGCCTAATATATCCTTGCTAGGTACTTCCGGTTCTTATCTTTTAGTGCTCTATATATATTGCATGTATCATCCATATAAGCTATCCACAATAGTGTATAATGCGCTGTATGTTTTAGGTTAACTTTTAGTGCTCTATATATATTGCATGTATCATCCATATAAGCTATCCACAATAGTGTATAATGCGCTGTATGTTTTAGGTTAACTTTTAGTTTATCTTTATTCTTAAGTTTAAACCTATACCTAGTTAACCTAACCACTGGTACTTCTACTATGGGTACTAAGATTTGTTACTCACTTCTTTAGTCCCTAAATCCCTCTTTTAGGTTCCTTAACGTTATAATTAATACTCCCTTAATATAACTTATACGTTTTTCTATAATAGGTTAGTCTTAGACAACTTTTTTGTCCAGCTATATATAAAAATCTGCCCATTTGTTATTATGTTGTTGCCTATACCACTTTCCATACAACTAGTTTAGTATGTATAGTCTATCTATTAAAAAGTACCTTGTTATTACTGCATTATAACATCCTTTGGTATGTCTTTTTTTAAACCTAGTTAGGATATCTAGATCTTCTTCTTGTTCCAATTTATCCAACTATTTTACCCTAGGTATCCCTACACTTGGCCTATTAGTAACTCTTTATATGGGTGCTCTGTCCCTTATATAACCTGGTATAGCTAACCTCTTATCTAGCTTTTGCTCCTACTATATAATAATTCCTATTTTAAACTTATCTATAGTTTCTTGTTTTCTGCGTTTTGCAGCTAGATCTTTGTAGTTGTTTTGCTTTTTAATTCTAGTATTAACTGTTTAATCTTTAGGCTAAACACTGCGTTTACCTAGGATTGCTAACGTTCTTATTTATTCCCTAAACTTGTAGTTCTGGAACTTGCGTTCTATACTTATTTGTTTATTGCTAAACTAAGTCGCTACCCTTTCCCATTAATTTTTGTCCTTTGTGGGTCCTTAGGTATGTTTTATCTCATTTTAAGAATTTTAAGCTTCTCTTATCTCTTCTTAAAAATCTTAAGCCTGTGGCCTTTTGCCTTTATTAAGTAATAAGCTAGCACTAGCAGTTGTTTACTTGCTTAGTTTCTTCTAAACATTACTCCTATTGTCTTATAAAGCGATGGAAATTGTATCTAATAGTGTTATAACATCTATTACTAAATCCTGTTTTATAATAGTCTTAGTTTCTGCTTCTGCTTTAACTTCTCTAAGGTCTGTATACTCCTAGTAAGCTGCCTTTATTACCTTGTTATTGGTAAATGCTTCGCCTATATTAAATTTATTATCTTTAATATCTAATCTATAAGCTGGTTTATTAGTTCCTCTAAACTTAGATAATAATAGCTCCTATAACTAATAGCTTGCGCTGTACTTAGCGTCCTTATAAATTCAGTATGCGTTATTATAATAATACGCAAAACTATTAATTAAACACTCTTTTATTCCTTATAGTGCACTATTGTCCCTTTATACGTACGTATCTCCTACTAGTCTAGTTCCCTTTACCGCGTGGTTACTCTAACTACCTCTATAGTCTTTAGCAAAATAACCTTATTTTCCACAATTTATATAAGCTCTATCTTTAAACCATTTTTCTTACTATAGAGTCCGCCTAAACGTCTTCTGCTGTTAAGATCCCTGGTTTAGCCTCTACTCCTAGGTCCTTTAATTACTTAATCCTTAACCTCTAGGTTTCTATAGTTTCTTTCCCCACCTTTAGGTTTCTTTGGTACCGCTTAGGTCTATTAGCTCTGCGCTATTCCATAGTTTTTAACTCTATATCTATTGTTGCGTATTCTGCGCCTTATATAACTGTAGAACTCTGTCTTACCCTCTCTTAGCTTGTTCCCTTTAATAGATCCTATTATTAATCTTTATTAACTGGTCTATTAACTCTCTTAGAGTATCTACATCTTCTATTAGGATAATTACGTCCTAGACTTTAGCCTTAAGTCCCTATTTATACTGTGCTATAAGCGCCCTATCGTTCCACTTAACCTGTGTGGCTAGTGTTTAAAACTATATTATATACTTAATTACTAAAGTGCGTTGTACTAAGTTCTAAAGCTTTTATTCCGCTATAGTTGTGGCTTCCAGGTCTCTAAATATCTGCGTTAGTTATTCTATAAACCCGTTCTAACTGGCAAATATATACCTTACGTCCTGGTTAGTAGTTATTATGCCATTAGCCTATATCTCCGTAAGATATGGTTTAAACCACTTAAGTGCCCTCCCTATCAGGAACAATCCTGCATAGGCTACTTAATCTAATAATATTGCTAACTTTGCTCTTTCTTACATTACCTTAAAGTGTATTTGCATAAGAAACCCCTTAAGCTTCAACTTCTCTCCTAAGAACCGTTCAATTAAAGGTAGTTTAATTTTCGCTACTCTAATTCCATTAATGCGTTCTTTAAGTATCCTATTATTGTCTTATAAGTAATTAACTATTTCTTATAACTAACCTCGCGTAACCACTTAAGAATCTATATCTGCTATACTAGTGTCTACTGGTCCTAAGGTTATGGCTGTCGCCAACGCTATCATAACTGGTGCTTTAGGTGGCATATTGTTTAATCTTATTTAATACTATAACCTTAGTAGTAAATGTGTAACGGAACCTTACAGTAGGAACTACAGTAGGTCCTATTATTGGGCTAGGTATATAGGTAAGAACAAATTAACAACATAATAACAACTAGTGGAGTGGTTGCCTAATAAATTAACTCCAATTGTATTCTAAGATTCACTACAAGGAGAGAACTATCTACGGTAGGGACTGAGGTCCTTTAAATACACAACTGCACTCCTAAGAAATCCTCTCTTATATATAAGGTACATATTGTCTGTATTAAACATAACGTCCCTTTCGTTTAACACAGTCAATACGTTCAACGCTACGTAACCTCAGTTACCATTTCTCGTCACATGGTTCTACTAGATCCATCCTGGACCGTGCCTATATTAACCAACTAGCTTCCGCCAACTCTTCTCCAAGTAGTTATAACATCATACTTAAAGCGTCCGTAACAGTAGTGGTTAAGTGCTAGGCCACGCAGTATGGTAGAGTAGGCTTAGCTAAACTCCTGTTTAGGAATATTAGCCTTTTAATAAAGGTCTATAAAGATAGTTAGTTTAAAGTTAAAGTTGTTATTTTTACTGCTGTATTTAGACTTATTAGTATAGAGCTTGGCTAGGTTAGCTAGCTCCTCACTATAGGTCTTTACTTAGGTGGGTTATAGATTTGTAACTTATAGATCTATAGCTTATAGGTATGTAGCTTACAGATATATAGCTTACGGATCTATAACTTAAATAATAGGGGTAATTTAGTCTGTATTTTGGTTTATAGGGGTGTTGTGGTCCATAGCTTAAGAGTAGGGTGTATTTTAACTAGTAAGGTTAGTTCTAAAGCTGCTTAGGTCTACGGGATAGATTTAGTTAAGTGAGTTGGGTATAAGGCTAGTGATCCTATTAAGTTTGGAAGAAGTAAAGAGTTCTTTAATAGCTTTGACCTGGTCTAGGATTTCCTTTTTAGTCCATTCTGTTTGGTCCTTTTTATGTATTATATTATATAAAGACTGTGTAATAGTAACTCGTTTGTCCCTTTTAACCTATATACCTTAGTAACATAAAAGGGTTTATAGGTTACGGATAGTAGTGGGATTGTAGGCCTTAAAAATAGCTTCTATAAAGTCCGCAAAGTCTTCCTAGTATTGCTCCCATAGGTCATCATTTATAAGCTTAAAATATTCATATTCAAGAACTTTAAATTTAATATAGTTGTTAACATTGGTTATAGATATAAGGTCGACTCCCTACCTCCACTTTTCTTAGCCTTTATTAACTTGCTTCCTTAGGTCTGCCATACTATATAGTGTAGTGTAGTACGTAGTAGGTGGAAGAGGTCTTGTAGTGGTCTATAAAGGCGGTTAATGTCTATAATAGTTTATAGGAGGGTAAGGGGCTTCTGTAAGGGGTCTGAAAAAGGGGTCAGGGTACTAAGGGAGGGTGTAGTAGGGGTAGGGGTTTAAGGTTTAAGGATAGGGGGTTCCATACAGGTCTGTATTTATATTTATTATACTTCTAGTAAACCATACTAAGACTTAAATAAGTATATAGAATTAGTAATAAGTCTATAATCCCTAACTTTTAACCTTCTAGTAGGTTGTACTAGGAGTCTAAATAGGTGGTCGCTGTTGTGTATTGCTTGGGGGAGGTGTTAAGTAATTGCTAATCTGTGCGCGCTATAACGGAACCTTATAGCAGGAACTACGGTGGGTCCTATTATTGGGCTAGGTATATAGGTAAGAATAAATCAACAACATAATAACAACTGGTGGAGTAGTTGCCTAATAGATTAACTCCAATTATATTCTAAGATTTACTACAAAGAGAGAACTATCTGGGTAGGGACTGTAGTCCTTTAAATACACAACCATACGCCTAAGAAATCCCTTCGCTCCGTAAGGTACATGTGCTCTATATACTCCATATAGATTATATAGATTACACAAATTATATAGATCACATTATATAACCTCAGCTACTATTTCTTATTATATAGTTCCACCAAATCTATCCTAGACCGTGCCTATATTAACTAACTAGCTTCCTCCAACTCTTCTCTAAGTAGTTATAACATTATACTTAAGCTGTCCGTAATACTATCTCCCTCCTCTTTATCTTCGTCCCTAAAGATTCCTAATATCTCCAAGTTGTCTACTAGAGGTGTAATATCTGTTTAATTAATTTGGTTAATATCTTTACTTACTATACCTAAAGCTTCTTCTTCTTCTTTAACCCTTTGTTGTGCGCGTACGGTTTCCTCCATACTATCGCTAGATAAAATAATGCCGTCTCTATATTCTTGTTATGCGAAAGAGGGGTTAGTCTATATTACGCTAGCAAGCCCTTTATCTTAATAACCGTCCTTTTGTTCGGAGTGCACTAAAGCAAACATTTAATCATCCTGCGATGTCCGCTCTATCTCTAACGCTAAGTGTGCGCGTCCTATAACTCTTAGCAGTCTTTAGGTTCCCTAAGTAATTTATTATAGGGTCTTATATTTAATCTACCACTGTAAAACTTAATAATAAGCTCTTAGCTTCCCTTGCGGAGCTTTAACGTACTTATACTACTTACAAGGCGTACTTGTCTACCTTAGCGCGTCTTCTTTATCTTAAGAAGGTTCGTAAGAAGGTCTATTCCAAGAAGTAGAAACTAGTTTAACAGGGTCTATCTAAGCTAGGTAATAAAAGGACTAGCTCTTTTCCTATAAGGGAAACAACTCTAAGTAGCTTAGTAATTACTCCTCTTGGGTCCTCTTTAGGCAACTTATTTTTTAGTGATCCTTTCTTATTAATATTGCCTAACCTGCTTTCTTTTAATACTCCTATACCTTTCCTATAGCGTTCTCTAGGTTGCTTAGTGGTTCCTAGATAGTCTCACTGTAGCCTATCTACTTTACTTTATACTATGTTTTATTATCTACGTCCTCGTAACTAATAATCTTTAAAACTTGCTATTTATCTTCTTTTTATCCTTTATATATGTCTGCCTTATAAACTAGTGGCTTAATATCTCCATATACTAGTTCTAGCATCGCGATATATTATATAAAATAAATTTTTATTTTAGCTAGTAGATTTAACTTATACATAACCAATAAAATTCTTTACGCAATTTTAAAAGGTCTTAGTCTAATATAGTCTAACTTCTTACTTAGTCATTAACTCTTAAAACTTTTGTATAATAGCCATACTTTATCTCCCTCCTTTAGATCTGGTCCCTTAGATCTTTTAGCATTATAGTACCTTTTTATTCACTCTTATACTAGTTTAGCTGTTTCTTTAAGGTCTATATAAAGGTTCATTAACATCTCTATTCTTTGTTTAGCTGTGCTACTCGTCTTCTTCGCTTAATGTGGTGATAATGACGTTCTTAGCTTATACCCGTAATTCACCTTAAATAGTAATGTCCCTATTCCTTCTTATAGTGTTGCATTGTATGTAAACTATATAACTAGTAATAATAATACCTAATTATTCTGTATATAATTAATATAATGCCTTAGATACTATTCTAGTGTCTAGTTTAGTCTTTCCGTTTATCCATCCGTCTACGGATAATACGCTATAGAGGTTGCTACACAAACTCCCTATTCTACCAGAAACACCTTCTAAAACACTGCTATAAACCTTAGATCTCTATCCGATATAATTTTATCTAGTGCTCTATATCTTGCAAACACTTCCTTTATATAGATTCTAGCGACGTCTTCTACTAATATCTCTTTAGTGCATGCTATAAAGTATCCCTACTTTGTTAGCTTATCTACTATTACTAAAATCGCGTTATAATCTTGTCCTATAATAGGATCTTTTAACTTTAGTAATTTAACAATAAAGTCCTATAATATAACTTCCTATAGTCTTCCTAGTACTTTAACAGGTTATAGCCCTCTATACAGCTTATACCTTATTGGTTTATTCCTTTAGTAATCTAAATATTTCTTTATAACTTGTCTTGCTAGTCCCTAGATTCCTTAAATAATATACTCCTTTTAAAGTCTTAACACTAAGCCTATAGCTCCGTTATATCCTTATATTATTCCCTTATGGAATTCCTTAATAAACTCCTCTGTAATAGACTTAGGCACATACATTACTTCTCTATTTTTATATTACTCCGAGTCTAGATTCTCTACCTATGCTTTTTAGATCTTCTGTATCTAATCACTCTCTAGTAATTTATAGATCTGACTTTCCTTAGTTGCTATAATCTTTAGATAATTATACCTAATTAATCCGTCTTAATCCTTTTATAATAAAGCTCCTAATAGCTTTTCGTTATTTTATAGTTCAGCTTTTCTACTTAGAGCATTTACTTATATGTTATCTATACCCTTAGTATACTAAATTTTGAAATAGTATTCTATAAGCATTTCCACCCATCTAACCTGTCTTTAGTTAAGTTCCTTTATTGTTAGGAATCCTATAAAGTTCTTATAGTTTATCTTAACTATAAATGGTTTCTCTATACCTTATAAAAATGCTCTCCATTCCTTAAGTGCTATAACTATACTTAACAACTCCTTGTTGTAGATATCGTAGTTTAATTCTAGTGGTGTTATTTTCCAACTATAGTATGCTACTGGATGCTATGTGTCCTGGTGCTTCTATAGCAAGTATGCTCCTAGTGCAAAGTCTAATATGTCTATCTCAATAACCATTTCTAACTTTAGTTAATAGATCTTGAGGATTAGCTCTTAGGTAAACAACTCTTTAAGTTCCTAAAACAGCTTCTTCTACTTACTACCCTAAACCTACGGTTCCTCTTTCTTTGTTAACCTTAGGAATAGCTTAATACTTTTTAACTATTATACTATAAACCTCCTATAGTAGTTACAAAACCCTAGAAATGACCTTAACTACGTAACATTCTCTGGTTCTTGCTAACTTACTATAGCTTTGACTTTCTTTGGGTCCATGCTAATTTTTCCTAGTTTAATAATAAATCCTACAAAATTGGTTTTCCTTATAAAGAACTTATATTTCTTAATTGCTACTAGCATCTGTTCTTTCTATAGTCTCTTTAAGACCTATTTAACGTATTCTCCATGTTCTTCCTCACTTATTAAATAGATAATAATATCATTAAGATATACTATAATAAACTCATTTAAGTGTTTTCCTAATACACTATTAACTCGCTTCTAGAACGTTGCTAGTGCGTTTATAAGCCTAAATTACATAACTAATGGCTTATATAGTCCTTCCTTTAACCTAAAGGCTGCCTTTTATTCGTCGCCTTCCTTAATCCTAATTTAATGGTACGCCTATCTTAGATCTATCTTCGTAAAGATTTTTATGTTGCCTATTCTATCTTAGATTTTGCTAATTAAGGGTAAAGAATACCTATCCTTCCTAGTAATGCTGTTTAACTATCTATAGTCTATACACATCCTAAGTTTTCCGTTTTTCTTTAGGATAAACAGTACTGGATATCCTACTAACAACTATAATAGTCTAACATATCCCTTGTATAAGTTCTCCTAGACAAACTCCTTAAGCGCTACTAACTCTATTTTAGTAAGCTTATAAATTAGAAAGAACTTTAAACTTATTCCTTCTTCTAATTCTATCTTATAGTCCTATACTATATATTCTAACAGCTTTTCACTTTCTAGTAACCATAACTTCTTACCATACTTATAGTATCTCTTTGGTATATAACTTAAGCCTCGCTCAGTCTCTTTATATATCGCTCTGACTTGGTACTATACCAACTTGGTTTACTGTCGCTCTTTATATTATTAAGTATCCTTAATATTAACCTAACCTGTAACCTAATCAATCTTTAGATTGTACTTCTATAACTAAGGCATTCCTAATATTGCCTTATCCTATCCTAATAGTAGGATATTAAAAGATATTCTAACTGGTCTTCCTTTAATAGTTAACTAAATAGGTCCTATTTTAAGATTAATAATACCTCCTCTATAGGCTATCTAATCTCCTAAAATTATTATAAGTGGATATAGGTGTTCTTTCTGTCTATATAGTAACCCTATCCTTTTTACTACTTTTGGTAATACGTGGTTCCTTATTACTCCACTATCTATTAACGCTTTAAACTGCTAATCTTACCATTTAACTTATAAATTTAGGTGTTGTCCTTAAATTCCTTTAAGGGTCTAAGGCTCTAATACTAGTTCCCTCTAGTCCTATACACCTTCTTTTTTCCTAACTATTGGCTGCTAGATTCTATTTATACTTAGTCTAACTTAGGCTAATACTTAGTTTGTTTCTTTTCCTCTATATACTATAGATAAGTATTCTCTAGGCACTCCCACCACTATTATCCCTCTAGGCATTCTTCCGTAAGGAATCTTCCTGGTTAAAGTGTTAAGTCTCCTTAACCTTGTACTTCTACTAGGTGCTATCTATATATATACTTAGCGTTTCTAAACTACCTTTCCTTGGGTGCCCAATACATCCTAGTTAGGTACTTCCGGTTTTTATCTTTTAGTGCTCTATATATGTTGCAGGTGTTATCCATACAAGCTATCCACAATAGTGTGTAATACGCTAGGTGACTTAGGTTAACTCTTAGTTTATTTTTATTCTTAAATTTAAACCTATACCTAGTTAACCTAACCACTGGTATCTCTATTACAGGTACTAAGATTTATTGTTTACTTCTTTAGTCCCTAGATCCCTCTTCTAGGTTCCTTAATATTATAATTAATACCCCTTTAATGTAACTCATGCGTTTCTCCGTAATGGGTTAGTTTTAGACAACTTTTTTGTCTATCTATATATAAAAGTCTTCCTATTTATTACTATATTGTTACCTATACCACTTTCCATATAACTGGTTTAGTGTATATAGTCTATCTATTAGAAAGTACCTTGTCATCGCTATATTGTAATATCCTTTAGTATATCTTTCTTTAAACCTAATTAGGATATTTAGATCCTCTTCTTATTCTAGTTTATCTAACCATTTTACCCTAAGTGTCCCTGTACTTGGCCTATTAGTAACTCTTTATACGGGTACTCTGTCCCTTATATAACCTAGCATAGCTGACCTTTTATCTAGCTTTTACTCTTACTGTATAATAATTCTTGTCCTAAACTTATCTATAGTTTTTTATTTTCTGCGTCTTACAGCTAGATCTTTGTAGTTATCTTACTTTTTAATCCTGGTATTAACTGTTTAATCTTTAGGCTAAATACTATATTTACCTAGAATTACTAACATTCTTATTCGTTCCCTAAACTTATAGTTCTTAAACTTACGTCTTGTACTTATTTGTTTGTCTATAAACTAAGTAGCTGCCCTTTCCTATTAGTTTTTATCTATTATGGGTCCTTAGATGTGTCTTATCTTGTCTTAAAAATCTTAAGCTTCTTATATCTCTTCTTAAGAATCTTAAGCCTATGGCCTTTTACCTTTATTAAGTAATAAGCTAGCACTAGCAGTTATCTACTTACTTAGTTTCTTTTAAACGTTGCTCCTATTATCTTATAAAGCGATAGAAATTGTATTTAATGGTGTTATAATACCCGTTACTAAACCTTATTCTATAATGGTCTCAGTCTCTGCTTCTATTTTAACTTCTCTAAGGTCTATATGCTTCTAGTAAGCTGCCTTTATTACCTTATTATTGGTAAATGCTTCGCCTGTATTAAACTTATTATCTTTAATATCTAATCTATAAGCTGGTTTATTAGTTCCTCTAAACTTAGATAATAATAGCTCCTATAGCTAATAGCTTACGCTGTACTTAGCATCCTTATGAATTTAGCATGCGTTGTTGTAATAATATGTAAAACTATTAATTAAACATTCTTTTGTTCCTTGCAGTATACCGTCGTCCCTCTATATGTATGTGCTGTCTGCTAGCCTGGTTCCCTTTACTATATAATTACTCTGACTACCTCTATAGTCTCTGGCAAAATAACCTTATTTTCCGCAATTTATATAAGCCCTATCTTTAAACCATTTTTCTTGTTATAGAGTCCGCCTAAATATCTTTTACTGCTAAGATCCCTGGTTTGGCCTCTACTTCTAGGTCCTTTAATTACTAGATCCTTAACCTTTAGGTTTCTATAGTTTCTTTTCCCACCTTTAGGTTTCTTTAGTACCACTTAGGTCTATTAGCTCTACGCTATTCTATAGTTTTTAACTCTATATCTATCGTTGCGTACTCTGCGCCTTATATAACTATAGAACTCTATCTTGCCCTTTTTTAGCTTGTTCCCTTTAATAGATCCTATTATTAATCTTTATTAACTGGTCTATTAACTCTCTTAGAGTATCCGCATCTTCTATTAGGATAATTACGTCCTAGACTTTAGCCTTAAGTCCTTACTTATACTGTGCCATAAGCGCCCTATTATTCTACTTAACCTATATAGCTAGTGTTTAAAACTATATTGTATACTTAATTGCTAAAGTGCGTTATACTAAGTTCTGAAGTTTCCATTCCGCTATTATAGTTATTTTAGGGTCTCTAAATATTTATTTTAACTATTCTACGAATCCGTTCTAACTTATAAATATATACCGTACGTCCTAGTTAGTAGTCGTTATACCATTTACTTATATCTTTGTAAGGTAAGGCTTAAACCACTCTAGAGCTCTTTCTAATAAGAATAGTCCTACATATGCTACCTAGTCCGTAGGTGTTGCTAACTTCGCTCCTTCCTATATAACCTTAAAATGCATCTATATAAGAAACCCTTTAAGCTTTAACTTCTCTCCTAAGAACCATTTAATTAAAGGTAACTTAACCTTTACTACTCTAATTCTATTAATGCGTTCTTTAAGTAGCCTGCTATTATCCTATAAGCAATTAACCATTTCTTATAACTAACCTTGCGTAACTACTTAAGAATCTATATCTGCTATACTAGTGTCTCCTAACCCTAAGGTTGTGGCTGCTATTAACATCATTATAACTGGTGCTTTAGGTGGCATATTATTTAATCTTATTTAATGCCGTAACCTTAGTAGTAAATATATAACGGAACCTTGTAGTAGGAACTACGGTGGGTTCTATTATTAGGCTAGGTATATAGGTAAGAACAAATTAACAACATAATAATAACTGGTGGAGTAGTTACCTAACAGATTAACTCCAATTATATTCTAAGATTTACTATAAAGAGAGAACTATCTGGGTAGGGACTATAGTCCTTTAAATACACAACTATACGCCTAAGAAATCCCTTCGCTCCATAAGGTACATGTGCTCTATATACTCCGTATAGATTACACAGATTACACAGATTATATAGATCACATTATGTGACCTCAGCTACCATTCCTCATCACATAGTTCCACCGGATCTATCCTGGACCATGCCTATATTAACCAACTAGCTTCCTCCGACTCTTCTCCAAGTAGTCGTAACATTGTACTTAAGCTGTCCGTAACACGCGCTTACTGATTAGTATTTGTACTAATTTAATAGCATAAGTAAGTCGTATCCAGGGGCACGAAATACGTATAGTATTGTATGCTCGTTTGGATGGTGACTGTTAATTCTATTGAGGTAGACTACGTGGTCTATATACTGACGCGCCTCCCCCCTAATTAGTCAGCACGTAAGTAGTTGGTGCACCAAATGCGTAACTACGCGTTTGGTATACCACGTGCTGTAATTATACAGAAACAATAGAAAGATAGTAAGAGAGTCTTAATTATAAGCCTTATAAGGCACAAAACGTTAAATTTAAGGGCGACGAAATTGCAACATTAAATAGACGTCAAGCACGACTTTTTTTGGTGTAGATGATCACTCCATCTTCTTGTTGGCTTAGTAGATATATAATATCATTACCTAATTTTGAATTTGGGTGTATTTAATATACAAATACTGAATATAACGATACCTTTGGTATAACAATACGGCTGGCCGTATAAGTCGTATCGTACTAACCAGTTTTGACTGTAGTGGGGTTGGGAAAATCGTGCGTTAGGTGAGACCGTGCGTTAAGCAATATTTTACGGTAACGTTATACATCACTAGGTCGCCAAACCAGAATTACTATGCGGAAACGTCCTCCCCTTACTGCTAGCGGCGCCAGATAGACTTGGAAGGTCTTTAGCGATAATCCCAAGAAGCCATTGCCTATTCCTACCCCTATATTCCGGTACAATTATTATATATGCGGTATAGATATTGCAGATTAACTGCGCTTATATTTTTTAATATAGAGAACCTATAGGCAGACCTGGAAGCCTCTATGGCACTTCCTATTTAATATAGCAATTATTAATTGCTTTCTACTATCCTCCTACTGTCCTACTAACTACCGCAAAGGCCGCCACAACGGCCATAAACAGTTCTAAATTAACCTCTGCAATGCCTTATTTGAACGCTTAATTTATAAGCGGAAGGCCCGCACGTAAATATACGCTCCTTAACGCTCTATAAACGATATAATATGGGTCCCTATGGCGCAGCATAAGCTGATTAAGTTATTTAATAGGGACGTCTACTGCTTGGCTTGCACAGAGACTGGCAGACATACTTAGGTGGAGCATATAGACAATAGGAAAGCTCTATCAGAGCTATCACCAAACACTACAATGAAACCTCGCGATAGTAAGGAGTGGCAGAGGCGGCAGCGTCCTTCAAGGACTTATTTTGGCTGCAGTATCTGTAAAATACCGTTCTGCAGGAAAGACGACTGCTGGAGGCCTTATATCGAGTGACTGAACTCCAAAGAATAAGCCTATCCCTTAACACGTCAGTTCGCGTCCATCTGTTATCGATAACGACTAGCCAATTAAATTAACTGAATCGAATCGTCGTGTTTAGGAATATAAGGCTGGTGATATTTATAAATCTTATATAAAACGATCTATATAGCTTATTCCTTAGAGTTTAGTCGCTCAATATAAGGTAATTAACACTCGTCCTTTCTGCAGAACGGAATTTGACATATCTTACACCCAAAACATGTCCTCGGCGCTCGTTGGTGTTTTGGTGTTCCGCGCACGGACCAGATTCAAGACGGACGCTGACGTGTTAAGGGATATATCAATTTGCTATAAAATTAAAAGCTTTGTATTCCTGAGCACGGCTATCGAATGCTATTGATCTGATTGGTGGGCTCTTATCGATACCTTGCGTGCCAAAGTTGACGGGTCAAGGGATAGGGCCTAAACCATGTGATCAGCAAGAAAAGAAACCTATAATCTCTATCTAAAGACTTATTTTTCACCACTTGGTTAGTGAGGATTTATTTTATAGATTACTATAAAGTTCTGGGGTTAGGCTAGAAGAAGTCTTTGAAAGATGGCTTTCTCCAAACAGCAACGACATTGCCTTGCAGCTGAAGCTCTTAGTTCCCGGCCCTGATATCGTGGTACCATTATTCCATCACACTTCTGCTCTAGTAGTAGTGAAATTTGATTTAGAGGTTCGCCGTTGCGATTGAGAATGGAAAGCGAGGCGTTCCTGAGTACATTCACCATTTTCGCGTGTTTTAACTGCTGCTCAAAATGAGTTAATTCTACATATATACATATACAAGTACCTTGATAGGTACCGTTGGTTTTTTCTAAATGCAGCTGTATCTTACACCCTTAATGATATTGGCTAGACCGCAGCATTCCGATCCGCCCTACGGCCGCATGCGCATCGATATTCCATCATCTTTCTAAATCAATGGCCAAAAATTGTCTAGCTGCATTTATTCCGAATCGTCTCTATATCCTCAACTTCACACTTCCCCTCTCTAACTCGCCAATATTCCCACCACCCGATAGTGTCCATTGGTCGCTTACAAAACTGTTGTCCACAGTTCGCCTCAGCATACCACTCGCGGCGTAGTATTCCATAATTGTCCTCGCTTCCTCTTTACTCAATCCATTCAGCCTCAGCACATCCACGTTTTTTAGACTGTCCAAGCTGCGCTGGTCAGCCGGCTTATATGGGTTCCATGTAGGAAGGCTGTCGGAGCCTTTAGCCCTTGCCTCGGCAACCTGAAGTGAGAAATCGAGAGCTGGAGAGGAGGGATTGTTCGAGCCCGTTATGGCAGCGAGGACGATACCGCCATTGGGAAGCGTGGCGGTTCCGGAAAGGTGGTCCACAAAATGGCGGACGATTGTTAAATCATGCGCGTGGATTGGCTTAACGTCTGCGGACATATATGTCGAGTTGCGCATAATGTGACCAAGGCCGTCTATTGCAAAAACTATAGGCGGACGATTAGGCTGCATCAACTCATCCCACAACACGCGGAAGATGGGCCAAGAATATTCTGGATTTGTAGCGCCTAGCCCGGCAAGCTTGTCGAGGGTCGCATTGGGTGGGACAGTAATGGGAAGATTGGGTTTCGTTGTGAGTCGAAGCTTGGAGAGAACTGCGGCGTTGGCTTTGGCGATTTGAGAGAGGAGGTTTGCAGTGTACATGTTTTGGGTATATTGTGTGGGGTTACTTCCTGGTAATGAAGCGTACTCAGTATGTCCGATAACTAGTTCCTTTGCTGGGGAAGGTCAGCATTTACTTCCGTAGTTATAACAGCAAGATTGGTACTTGTCAGAGACTTCGCATAACCGTAGGGCAGAATTTATGAAATCTTATGCAAAGTTGAACATCTAACATACCATCTGGCAGATTAATCACCACCCATTCTTTCAGGAATGCCATCGCTAGAGCTTGTAGTATCAGAGTGCTCTTCCCGCTGGCTCGATCTCCAATAAGAATCCTCCTTATTGTTTTCTTCCCCTCCGCTGCCTCAACTTCATGAATAAATTCTGCTATCTGGGTGCTCTCCTTCCGCATCAGTATAGCCGGTCGCCGAAACAAATTCCAACCCTGTGTCGTCTTAAATGCTTCTACCGCTCTCAGTGAGTCCACCACTATTCCCGGGAGGCCCATCACGCGGCCCTTCACACCATTAGTGTGCATATTTGTGGCATGGAGATCTTTTAATCCTTGGACTTCAAACGCATTAGTGTTGCTAAGCACAATTCGTTTCCGTAGCGCCTTGCGCTCTCCGAGAGCCGGTCGCTTTCCCACATCACGAACAGGACTCTTCTTCTTGATCTTTACCGAGTTTTTCGTTCCTCGTTCTGGCGGAAGATTTGCTCTTTTTTTTTTTTGCTGGACTTGTGCGAATTGGGCCAACGAGGTAGAGAAGGACGCGTTACAAAGATATGCAAGGAGACTGCGGGATGTCATTGAGGTGTGAGCGGAGATATCTGAGGGCGCCAGCGACAGGCGCCGGAGACATATAGAGGAAGACATCTTAGGGGAAATTAAGGAGAGCTAGAAGCCCTCGCAATGGTGGAATGTTTCTAAAAATCAACGGGGTGGTCATAAGGGTCTTTCTTCAAACTTCGGGAGAGAGCCAAGGGCCGACTGTTAATCCGGTTCGCCCAAATTTCTTTAGTGCCAAGACACGATTTTCCATACTGCTATCATTTACCAACTTCTTTATGCAAAATATATATTGCGCCTGAATTCTGCAATGACTGATGTTACTATGACCGAGCGCCAAAAACCCCCACAAAGCCCTGCAGCATTAGTAGACAGCATCAACGGAGGCGCAATGGATGTTTCCACTCCCAGTGGAGTGTCAATATCTGACTCGACAAGCCACAGATTGTACGTATTCAAGCAAATTCAGGTTGTCCTACCTTAACACATCTACTAGGCCTGTTACTGTGAGCAAACCTACACCATATACCTTTGATCTCGGCAACCTTCTCGCAAACGATCCCAATCCACTTCCGTCAAAACCAGACGAGGCCACTCTCCAAGCAACTGCTCGCGATGCCGCCCAAGCGCTCGTAAACCAGCTTCTCTCCACTTGTGAAATAAAATCTACCTCCGACGGCGTACTCTTACACCTTCCAACCCCCAGCACACCGCTACCCCGCGAAAAGCCTGTACCAACTGAAAAAACACCGACGAAATGGGAGCAATTTGCCGCAAAAAAAGGCATCAAAGACAAAAAGCGCGGGGAAGGAAAGATGGTATATGACGAAGCAAGCGGGGAGTGGGTACCGAAGTGGGGCTATAAGGGCAAGAATAAGGAAGGTGATGATCAATGGCTTGTCGAGGTTGACGAGAAGAAGGAGAGGGAGAGTGGTGAACCTGGTGATGGGAGAGCTGAAGGAAGAAGAGAGAGAAAGGAGAGAATAAGGAGGAATGAGAGGAAAATGAGGGCGAATGAGCGGAATGCCAAGAATAGTGGTTGATGACCGAATGAGTATTATTGCTGGCCAAATAATAGCAACTCGGACAAGAAAACTCGCCCCTTTGAAATTTGGGGAAGCGCAGATCAACACAAATGCTTTTAGCGTACTGGCACTATCTCTAATTATCCAGCTGTAAAGCCAGGGGACAGTGCCTGTCATTTCTTTCGGATAATTTCTGAAAGTCACCAGAGGAAGAAGGAACACTTATACAATTCAGTCTGGGGTTGAAAAATCTGTTCAGGCGGATGGCTTAGGGCGTCCCAGCGGGTTTATATAGGATTATATCTTAAGCTCAGAGTGAGACAGCAGAGCTGTAAGAGATGGATGCATAATGCGCCGGCGTAAAAAATGATAATTCTATTTTAATTCCCATACAAGTGTTTTAAAACGAAACAACACATATTCCTCCTAACTCTATAATTTATTTGTTAATTTTGTATTTCCTAATTCTTCCAACACTCTGATCGCCCCCTCCCTCACCTCTTCCACTATATCTCTGGCTTTCTTAATCTCTTTGACCAAACCTACCCTGGCACCAGCGTACGTTGTCAACCTTCCATCAACGCCCCATCCAGCATCCCCCTTTTGCCAGCGCTTCATCATATAGCTTTTTATTCTCCTCTTCATCCAACCCACCCAAGGCTTCCACATAGCTCCTATTTACGAAACCTCTTGCATTATATCCTTGGGACTACCCTCTCAAAGAATTATAGATTTCGTCCCCACAGTATTCTGTCCACTATCCGAAGCTCTAACAACCTCATCCCGGTACCCAGCCGCAATATTCGCCTCCGCACTCGCCAGGAACCTCGTTCCCATAGCTACACCCGCAGCTCCGAGCACAAGCGCAGCCGCTACACCTCTCCCCCCCACAATGCCACCTACAGCCATCAGGAGCGGCATCTCCTCTACTGTCCCTCCCTTTGCCAGTGCCTCAACCGCATTAGCAACTTCAAGCAGCAGACTCACGATCCCTGCGCCCTGCGCCAAACCATGTCCGCCGGCATCCGTCCCTTGCACAACCAGCACATCCGGCTTGCACCCTCGGGCGATTTCGACCGCATCCTTGACGCTGCCGACTTGCACCCACACCTTCGTCCGCAGCGCGGCTTTTCTTGTCTGCTTCGTCCAGCTCACCAGATCCTCAACCGAGCGCGGGGAGAAGAACCACGCCGCTGCAGGCTGGAAGCGGCCTAAGAGCGAAATGGAAACGGCTTGGTCAGCGCCCTAGTTTATGAAACCGACGCCGATGGGAAGGCCGGACTGAGAAGGCTTCTCTTGGAGCAAGCGCTGTGCGGATGTGAGCTCGGATTCTAGTGTGCTGACGTAGTAGTAGTTACTAAGAAGACCGAAAGTAAGGATATAGAGGTCTGTAGGCGACCTATAGGCGACTCGTAGGCTATTGCATAATAGGTTTAGTAACCCCAGAGGATATTTCCCCTGCCCCCTGCCAAGAGAATAGCCTAGAATATGCCCCAAACTAAACTCATTAAGAAACGACCTAAAACCTATACCTTTACGCTACCGTATTCATCTGTCTTATACTTAGGGTAATGCTCCTAGGCTAGATACAGTCGCTTACAAAATCGGCTTCCGCTTAAGCGCACTGCGAAAGACTTTAGCACCCCTACATGAGCAGGGGCCCTTGCACGCACATTACCACAGTTGGTCAAGTAGTCAAGCATAAAGCCAGGAGATTACTGGCAGCGGCTACCAAAGTTTACTGTAATGTACGACCATATGGGACAATATTAAGCCACCGGGACGTATCTAAAGAACTTGCCCCACGCCACGAAAACGTATGTATGTATGTATGTATAATCTATTATGGCCATGCACCATCTAGGGTATGGGCCGTTACAGAGCGCTAACTAAATACTTCCTGCCATCAACATGCCTGCTCCAGTTCAGAAGCCAACTATAAGAACTATATATCCATTACCTAACACTATGCTCAACTAAGGAAATAAAGGAAAGTAATACGTTACTATTAGAAGAAAGTTGGAGTTTAGAGGCGAGCCTAGGTGAGTAGTTTTCGACGCCTTGTGTCCGCAGGGCTATTCTAGCGTTGTGCGCTTCTTAATCGGCGACGCACCAGTAGAGGCACGTGTAGAGGAGGCTTGCGGTGTATTCGGTTAGATGATTAAATAAGGAATTCTTAAGAGTCTTTACTTATTAATGTCGGCTTCTATACTCTCTGCATCTTATACGCTTATGTGTAAACGTCCGGTCTCCTTTATAAATTTAATTGTAGCTTTAACTACGTTAATGTCTGGCTTCTAGCGCTTAATTGGGCTGTTAATATTCCTGCCTCCTTCTTGTCTGCGTAAGTAGCCTCCTAATGCATATAATAGATCCCTAAATCGGTCTCTATACTGCTCTCTTAGTTTAATCCTCTGCTGTGCCCACCTCCTATAAGAGAAGAGGAAGTGCTATATTGATTCTGTGAGCCTGTAGTCACATAACGCCGTCTCTAATGCATTAATTTTGTGGAGATATTCCTTTAGAAATAACTTGCCAGTCTATAGCTGCGCAAGGATAGCAGCTTCTAAGCTAATCAGCTGCTGGTATAATCCTGCAGCCTTTCTAAGGTGGAGTGCTGCATTAATCTTCCTTATAAACTTGCCCGTATTAGATCTTCCTAATAGAAGCGGTCCTGTTGTTATCTCGGCTCTTTTTAAGGCTTGCGTTATAAGGTACCATGGGAGGCCGTCTCTCTGTAGTGGCTCCTCGCTCTCCAGTCTCGTCGCTGCTTTGGCAAGCTTGTCGGCCTTCTCGTTTCCCACAAATCCTGAGTGGCCTGGAATCCAGTATAGCGTGACATTGTACGCCACGAAAACAAGGGTGTGGCCAGAGCGGGTCGGCTACCCTCCCTGCTAGCGTCGGCGGCTTGCAGCGCTACCAACCTTAAGTGATAAGGCTACTGCCTAACGTATTGTATAACAGTACGCTAGGGCTCGTAAGATATGGGTAATGGTTCTAGCGCATGAAAATATTAGTGGTATAAATACTCTATTTTCGTATCTTTAAGCGGCTTCCAGTGGGTGACTGTTTATCCCTTAACCCGCTGAAATTCGTTCACGAGTTATTGATAAGGATCCAGCCAATCAGATTAATGCATTAAAATCGTTGTGATCAGAAATATAAAGCTGGTGATATTAATTAATTCTCATACAAATATATCTATATGGCTTATTCTTTGGAGTTGAGTCGCTTAATATAAGGTAGCCAGCACTCGTCCTCTCTATAGAACGAACGGATCGTTTCAATTAAGCGTAGGAGGTAGGTTTAGGGTACCATAGTTGTCAAAATTGTTAATATACAAAGGCTCAAAATCGGGCAGCCCCTATGGCTTGGGGGGTGGTTTTTTAGCTACCCGATTTAATACAACTTTGTATTAAGTCGGTTAAACGAGATCTATATTATTGGAAGTACGATTGGAGGGTATAGTTAATGGTATTTAATTGATTAAATCTACATAGACTATACGCGTAGTTTTGATTTAGGTGTTCCGCACGGACTACCTGCCAGCGGGTTAAGAGATAGAAAATGCCAAAAACAAAGTGGCAAGACTACTATATAAGTACACGTTCCCCCTGACCCTCTATAAAATAGAGATTAAAATAAATATATTATAATCTACCGTTATAGACTAATGGAAGATTGGAGCAGCTTGACCACGACCTCGTGCCTATTCCCCGCCGCCAACGAGAGTGGCGTCCGACCGCTGTTGTCCTTTGAATCGATGTCCACCTTGCCCGTCTCGAGCAGCAGCTTGACCATGGCCTCGTGCCCATTCCCCGCCGCCCACGAGAGCGGCGTCCGGCCGTTGCTGTCCTTCGAATCGACGTCCACCTTGCCCGTCTCGAGCAGCAGCTTGACCACGGCCTCGTGCCCATTCCCCGCCGCCCACGAGAGCGGCGTCCGACTGTTGATGTTCTTCGAATTGACGTCCACCTTGCCCGTCTTGAGCAGCAGCTTGACCACGGCCTCGTGCCCGTTCTCCGCCGCCCACGAGAGCAGCGTCCGACCGTAGCTGTCCTTCGAATCGACGTCCACCTTGCCCGTCTCGAGCAGCAGCTTGACCACGGCCTCGTGCCCATTCTCCGCCGCCCACGAGAGCGGCGTCCGGCCGCCGTCGTCCTTCGAATCGACGTCCACCTTGCCCGTCTCGAGCAGCAGCTTGACCACGGCCTCGTGCCCGTTCCCCGCCGCCCACGAGAGCGGCGTCCGGCGGCCGATGTCCTTCGAATCGACGTCCACCTTGCCCGTCTTGAGCAGCAGCTTGACAACGACCTCGTGCCCGTTCCCCGCCGCCCGTGAGAGCGGCGTCCGGCCGTAGCTGTCCTTCGAATCGACGTCCGCCTTGCCCGTCTCGAGCAGCAGCTTGACCACGGCCTCGTGCCCATTCCCCGCCGCCAACGAGAGCGGCGTCCGACCATCACTGGTCTTTGAGTCGGCATCGACTTTGCCGGAATCTAGCAGCAGCTTGGCGACGGCCTCGTGCCCGTTCCCGGCGGCCCACCATAGCGGCGTCCGGCTGTCTTCATCTGTTGCATTCGTGTTCACCGCCCTCCCTTTGAATAGTCTGAGCAGCAGGTCGTACATAACTGGCTCTTGCTCTGAAGTGTACAAGATATGCTGCAGCCAATATGATTTCGCATAAGAGAAAAAGTGAAATTCATCCACCGAATGAGGTTTAAAAAACTTGCTTATTTCGGCAAGAGTTTTACTAATGTTATAGTTCGGCCGTTTCCTAGACTTTAAGAGCCTTAATGTAAGATTTTGAATACTGTTTGAAGAGTTTAGGGTTGAACGAATGATCGTGGACGGCGCTGACCTGGTCATTATTTGCGGAACTACTATAGTAGAGAGCTGGGTTTCGAAAACGCTGTAACTAAGGTAGGTAATAATAATGTCTGCTATTTTCCTCTCTGTACTATTAATTGTAAATGCTATGTTAGCTAAATCTTTAAAACCACTAAGGAGGAATTGCTTAACGCTGTGGTGTATAAGTTGTATGGTTAACTCCTCTTTATTAATAGTAAGGAGGCATCCGCAGTAAGTTAATGTCGAATATACGTTATTTAGAAGCCTTGCCGGGTTCCAGGTAGTATCTTTAGGCACTATGCTTAAGGCTTCTTGGAGCTCCTCTGTTGTTAATGGACGGCGAGCTATAGTGATGAGCTCTAGTATCTGCCTCTGATAAGGCCCTCCCAATCCTTCTGATCTCTGTAGAATACGAGAAAACGTTTCTAAAAGATCCTTAGGAAGATCTGCTAGAGTATCCTAAATGTCATTATCTGTTTTTATGGCGTATAACGATTTGATTTGGAGAGCTACCTAGAGGAATATTCCTTAAGATCCTTCTAAGAGAGTATCTTGTATTTCTAGTATAAGGGCGGGATTCCCTATTACTAGCTTTCTGGACTCTATGCAGCTCTCTAACTCTGCCTTAATAAATGCCTTAATATTAGGATTATTATTAGGAATTAAAAAGATTATAGTGTTACTGAACTGTTCTAGGCTTAATTTTAAGGTGTTACGGACGCTTTAAGTACAATGTTATAACTACTTAGAGAAGAGTCGGCGGAAGCTAGTTGGTTAATACAGGCACGGTCTAGGATAGATCCAGTGGAACCATGTGATAAGGAATGGTAACCAAGGTCACGTGGTGTTAAACGTATTGACTATATTAAATGGAAGGGACGTTACGTTTAATACAGATAATACATACCTCACGTATAAGAGAGGATTTCTTAGGAGTACGGTTGTGTATTTAAAGGACCTCAGTCCCTACCATAGATAGTTCTCTCCTTATAGTGAATCTCAGAATACAATTAGAGTTAATCTATTAGGCAACTACTCCACCAGTTATTATTACATTGTTGTTTTTATCATACCTACATACCCAGCCTATTAACAGAACCCACCATAGTTCCTACTACAAGATTCCATTACACATTCACTACCAAGGTTACAGTATTAGAACAAACTTAAATAACATGCTACCTAGAGCAGCACCAGTTATAACGGCGTCAACGGCAGCCATAACCTTAGGACCAGGTAATACCAGTATAGACAACAGGGATTCTCAAGTGGTTACACAAGGTTAGTTATAGGAAATAGTTAATCACTTACAAAACAACAATAGGATACTTAAAGAACGCATTAATGGAATCAGAGTAGCAAAGATCAAGTTACCTTTAATTAAACGATTCTTAGGGGAGAAGTTAAAGCTTAAGGGATTTCTTATATAGATACACTTCAAGGTAGTACAGGAAGGAGTAAAGTTAGCAATATTGTTAGACCAAGTAGCCTATACAGGATTATTCCTAACAGGGAGGGCACTTAAATAGTTTAAGCCGTATCTTACGGAAATATAGGCCAATAGCATGATAACTACTAACCAAGATATACAATACATATTTGCCAGTTAGAATGGGTTTATAGAGCAACTAATACAGATGTTCGGAGACCTAGAGGCTATAACCACAGCGGAACAAAAGCTTCAGAACTTAGTACAACGCACTTCAGCAATTAAATATACAACACAGTTTTAAACACTAGCTATATAGGTTAAGTGGAATAACAAGGCGCTTATAGCACAGTATAAACAGGGACTTAAGGCTAAAGTCCAGGACGCAATTATCCTAATAGAAGATGCGGATACTCTAAGAGAGTTAATAGATCAGTTAATAAAGATCAATAATAGAATCTACTAAAGGGAACAAGCTAAGAGAGGGCAAGATAGAGTTCCACAGTTATATAAGGCGCAGAGTACGCAATAACAGACACAGAGTTAAAAACTATGGAATGGCGCAGAGCTAATAGACCTAAGTGGTACCAAAGAAACCTAAAGATAGGAAAAGAAACCATAGAAACCTAAAGGTTAAGGATTAAGTAATCAAAGGACCAAAGAGCAGAGGCTAAACCAGGGAACTCAGCAGTAGAAGATATTTAGGCGGACTCCACAACAAAAAAAATGGTTTAAAGATGGAGCTTATATAAATTATGGAAAACAGGGTCATTTCGCCAAAGACTGTAGAGGTGGTTAGAGTAACCACGCAGTAAAGGAAACCAGACCAGCAGACGGCACGTATATACAAAGGAATAACGGTGCACTGCAAGGAACAAAAGAGTGTTTAATTAACAGTTTTGCGTATTATTACAACAACGCATACCAAATTCATAAGGACGCTAAGTACGGCGCAAGCTATTGGCCACAAAAGCCAAAGTTAAAAGGACTTTAAGGAACCAGAAAGTTAAACAAAGAACAAGATTAACTCTATAAGCTAGATTAAGATGTCACAGCAACATGCAAATAAAGATCAGCAGTAATAACAATGGAGTTGGAGTACTTATTAATTAACAGTGATAAGAACAAAAAGGAGGCTAACTGGGAGCACTTAAACCTTAATAACGTAATAGAAGCAGAGACTAAGACCATTACCAAACAAGGTTCAGTAACGGATGTTATAACACCATTAGATACAATTTCCATTGCTTTATAAGACAATAGAAGCAACGTTTAAAGGAAATTAAGCAAGTAGACAACTACTAGTGCTAGCTTATTACTCAATAAAGGCAAAAGGCCACAGGCTTAAGATTCTTAAGAGGAGATACAAAAAGCTTAAGACTCTTAAGACAAGATAAGATACACCCAAAAACCCACAATAAACAAAAACCAATAGGAAAGGGCAGCAACTCAGTTTAGTAACAAATAAATAAGTACAGGACGCAAGTTTAAGAACTACAAGTTCAGGGAACAAATAAGAATGTTAGCAATTCCAGGTAAACGTAGTATTCAGCCTAAAGATTAAACAGTAGATACCAGGATTAAAAAGCAAGATAACTACAAGGATCTAGCTGCAAGACATAGAAAATAAGAAACTATAGATGAGTTTAGGACAAGAATTATTACATAACAAGAGCAAAAGCTAGACAAGAGATTAGCTATACTAGGTCATATAAGGGACAGAGCACCTATATAAAGAGTTACTAATAGGCCAAGTATAGGGACACCTAGGGTAAAGTGGTTAGATAAACTGGAACAAAAAGAGGATCTAGATATCCCAACCAGGTTCAAAGAAAGGCATACCAAAGGATATCACGATGCAGTAATAACAAGGTACTTTCTAACGGATAGACTATACACACTAAACCAGTTATATAGAAAGTGGTATAGGCAACGACACAACAACAAATGGGAAGATTTTTATATGTGGCTAAATAAAAAAGTTATCTAAGACTAACCCATTATAGAGAAACGCATAAGTTATATTAAAGGAGCATTAATTATAATATTAAGGAACCTAGAAGAGAGGTCCAGGAACTAGAGAAGTAAATAATAAGTCTTAGTACCCGCAGTAGAGATACCAGTAGTCAGGTTAACTAGGTATAGGTTTAAACTCAAGGACAAAGACAAACTAAGAGTTAACCCAAAACATATAGCGCATTATATACTATTATGGATAGCTTATATAGATAACACATATAATATACATAGAGCACCTAAAGATAAGAACCAAAAGTACCTAGCAAGAATATATTGGGCACTAGAGGAAAAGCGGTTTAGGAATGCCAAGTATATATATAGTTGGCACCTAGTAGAAGTACAAGGTTAAGGAGACTTAACACTTTAACCAGGAAGATTCCTTATAGAGGAATGCCTAGATAGATAATAGTAGTGGGAGTGCCTAGAGAATACTTATCCATAGCACGTAGAGGAAAAGAAACAAACTAAGTATTAGCTAAAGGGGGACCAAGTACAAACTAGAGTAAGCAGCCAACAGTTAGGAAAAGGGGAGGCGTATAGAACTAGAGGGAACCAGTATTAGAACCTTAGACCCTTAAAGGAATTTAAGGATAATACCTAAATTTAAGAGCCAAGTAGCAAGATTAGTAGTTTAAAGCATTAGTAGACAGTAAAGCAACTAGGAACCACATATTACTAAAGGCAGTGGAGAGAATAGGGTTACCATATAGACAAAAGAAACACCTATATCTACTTATAACAATTTTAGGAGATTAGATAGCCTATGGAGGAAGCATTATCAATCTTAAAACAGGACCTATTCAAATAACTATTAAAGGGAGACCAGTCAGAATGTCTTTTAATATCCTACCATTGGGATCAAATAAGGCGATACTAGGAATGCCTTGGTTACAGAAGTACAATCTAAAGATCAATTAGGTTATAGGTTAAGTCGATATTAAGGATACATAATAACATAAAGTGCAACAGCAAACCAGTTTGGTATAGTACCAAGTTAGAGCAATATATAAGGAGACTAAGCAAGGCTTAAGTTATATACCAAAGAGATACCATAAGTATGGAAAAAAGTTATGGTTACCAGAAAGTAAGAAGCTGTTAGAGCATATAGCTTAGGACTATAAAATAGAATTAGAAGAGGGAACAAGTCCAAAGTTCTTTCCAATTTATAAGCTTACTAAAACAGAGTCAGTAGCGCTTAAGGAGTTTATCCAGGAGAACTTACAAAAGGGATACATTAGACCATTACAGTCATCAGCAGAATATCCAGTACTATTCATTCCAAAGAAAAACGGAAAACTTAGGATATGTATAGACTACAGACAGTTAAACAGCATTACTAGAAAGGATAGGTATCCTTTACCCTTAATTAGCAAAATCTAAGACAGGATAGGCAACGTAAAGATCTTTACAAAGATAGATTTAAGATAGGCGTACCACCAGATTAGAATTAAGGAAGGCGACAAATAGAAGGCAGCCTTTAGGTCAAAAGAAGGACTATATAAGCCATTAGTTATACAATTCAGGCTTATAAATACACCAGTAACATTCCAGAAGCGAATCAATAGTATATTAGGAGAACACCTAGATGAATTTATTATAGTATACCTTAACAACATTATCATCTACTTAGAGAATAAGGAAGAGTATAGAGAACACATTAAGTGGGTCTTAAAGAGACTACAAGAAGAACAAATGCCAGTAGCAATTAAGAAATGCGAGTTCTTTACCAGGAAGACCAATTTTATTAGATTTATCATCAAACCAGGCCAACTCAGCATAGATCTAAAGAAGATCGAGGCTATAGTAAATTAGCAAGAACTAGAGAACATTACACAGTTAAGATCGTTCCTAGGGTTTTACAATTACTATAGAAGGTTTATAGCACAATGGTTATAGGACATTAAGCCGTTTACACAGTTAACTAAGAGAGAAGAACTATGGGTATAGGGAAAGGAGCAACAAGAACTGTTTAAGAGAGTCAAAGAGTTATTTACCTAAGAGCCAGTTCTTAAGATCTATCAACCAGGTCTAGAGACAGTTGTAAAAACAGATATATTAGACTTTGCACTAGGAGCGTACTTCCTATAGAAACATTAAAATAAATAGCACCCAGTAGCATACTACAGTCAGAAGATAACACCACCAGAGTTAAACTATAACATCTACAACAAAGAGTTATTAGGTGTAGTTGCAGCACTTAAGAAATAGAGAGCATTCTTACAAGGCACAAAGAAACTATTTATGGTTAAGACAAACCATAAAAACCTTATAGGATTCCTAACAATAAAGGAACTTAACTGGAGACAGGTTAGATGGGCGGAAATACTTACAGAATATCATTTTGAAATTCAGTATACTAAGGGTATAGACAATACACAAGCAGACGCTCTAAGCAGAAAGGCTAAACTATAAAGTAATAAAAAGCTATCAGGAGCTTTGTTACAAAAGGATTAAGACAGATTAATTAGGTACAATTATCCAAAGATCGCAGCAATTAAGGAAAGTCAGATCTACAAATTACTAAAGAGTAATTAGACACAAAAGATCTAAGAAGCACAAAAAGAAGATTAAGACTTAGAGTAATACGAAAACAGAGAAGCAACATATATACCTAAGTCTATCACAGAAGAATTTATTAAGGAATTCTATAAGGGAATAATATAAGGACACAACGGAGCTACAGGCTTAGTATTAAGACTTTAAGAGGAGTACATTATTTAAGGAATCTGGGGACTAGCAAAATAAGTCACAAAGAAATATCTAGATTGCCAAAGAAACAAACCAACAAGGTATAAGCTATATAGAGGGCTACAACCTATCAAGACACCAGAAAGACCATAAGAGGTTATATTATAGGACTTTATTATTAAGTTACCAAAGTCAAGAGATCCTATTACAGGACAAGATCATAATATAATCTTAGTAATAGTGGATAAGCTAATAAAGTAGGGATACTTTATAGCATGCACTAAAGAGATATCAGTAGAAGATGTCACTAGAATCTATATAAAAGAAGTATTTACAAGATATAGAGCACTAGATAAGATTATATCAGATAGAGATCCAAGATTTATAGTAGCATTTTAGGAAGTATTTCTGGCAGAATAAGGGGTTCACACAGCAATATCTATAGCATATTATCTGCAGATGGATGGACAAACGGAAAGACTAAACTAGACACTAGAGCAGTATCTGAGGCATTATATTAATTACGCACAGAATAATTGGGTATCGCTATTACTAGTTACACAGTTTGTATACAATGCAACACTGTAAGAAGAAATAGGGACATTATTATTTAAGGCGAATTACGGATATAAACCAAGAACATTATTATCGCCACATTAAGCAAAAAAGACAAGTAGTATAGCTAAACAAAAAATGGAGATGTTAATAAATCTTTATATAGACCTTAAAGAAATAGCTAAGCTAGTATAAGAATAAATGAAAAGGTACTATAATACTAGGAGATCTAAGGAACCAGATCTTAAGGAGGGGGATAAAGTGTGGCTACTATATAAAAACTTTAAGAGTTAACAACTAAGCAAGAAGTTAGACTATGTTAGACTAGGACCTTTTAAAGTTAAGCAAAGAATTTTATTAGTTATATATAAGTTGAACCTACCAGCCAAAATAAAAATCTACCCTATATAGCATATCGCAATGCTAGAGCCAGCATATAGAAATGTTAAGCTACTAGTCTATAAGGTAGACACGTATAGAGGACAGGAAGAAGATAAATAGCAAGTTTTAAAGATTATCAGTTATAAGGACATGGATAATAAAACATGGTATAAAGTAAAGTAGATAGGCTATAGTGAGACTACCTAGGAACCACTAAGCAACCTAAGGAATGCTATAGGAAAGGTATAGGAGTATTAGAAGAGAGCAGGTTAGGCAATATTAATAAAGAGGGATCGCCAAAAAATAAGTCACCTAAGGGGGACCTAAAAGGAGCAATTGCCAAGCTACTTAGAGTTGTTTCCCTTATAGGAGGAGAGCCAGTCCTTTTATTACCTAGCTTAGACAAACCCTATTAAATAAGTTTCCACTTCTTAGAATAAACCTTCTTATAGACACGTTTAAGGCGTTAAAGACGAGCATAAGCTAAATATTAAGCTTTAAGGACGCGTGCAGACTCTTCTAAGGTATATTAAACCTTAAGCAGCGCGGAGGCCAGCTTACCATTAAGCTTTGCAGCGGTAGATTAAACATAAGACCCTATAATAAGTTACTTAGGGAACTTAAAGACTATTAAGAGTTATAGGACGTGCATACTTAGCGTTAGAAACAGAGCGAACGTTATAGGATAATTAAACGTTTGCTTTAGTGCACTTAGAGCAAGAAGAGGGTTGTTAAGATAAAGAACTTGCCAGCGCAACATAAACCAACCCCTCTTTCGCGCACCTTGAGCAAGGAATCGCCATCACTTTACTAAGCGACAGTATGGAGGAAACCGTATAAAGGTGACGCTCAACCTAGGAAAGAGAAGAAGAAGCTTTAGGTATAATAAGCAAGGATATTAACTAGACTAATTAAACAGACATTACACCTCTAATAGATAACTTGGAGATGTTAGGAATCTTTAAGGACAAAGATAAAGAGGAGGGAGATAGTGTTATGGACGCTTTAAGTATAATGTTATAACTACTTAGAGAAGAGTCAGCGGAAGCTAGTTAGTTAATATAGGCACGGTCCAGGATAGATCCAGTGGAACCATGTGACAAGAAATAGTAACTAAGGTTATGTAGTATTAAACGTATTAACTGTGTTAAACAGAAGGGACGTTACGTTTAATATAGATAACACATACCTCACGTACAAGAGAGGATTTCTTAGAAGTACGGTTATGTATTTAAAGGACCTCAGTCCCTACCATAGATAGTTCTCTCCTTATAGTGAATCTCAGAATACAATTGGAGTTAATCTATTAGGCAACCACTCCACCAGTTGTTATTACGTTGTTGTTTTTGTCGTACCTATATACCCAGCCCATTAACAGAACCCACCATAGTTCCTACTACAAGGTTCCATTACATAAGGCATTATTAGGCTCCAGTTTTAATAAAATACAGAGAAGTAGCATAAATATATTCTGGAGCTTCCGGAGTTCTTAAATTAATATTTTCCCCTTTGTATAGTTACATTTATCCAGCCTATTAAGGATGAAGTACGCTTTATAGTCAGGTAGAAGGGCGCGTTTGATTAAATAAAATATTCTTTTGAAATCTAGGGCTGAAGTAGTCTTAAGCAATTCCGCCACCATTAAAAGGTCTGAAATTGGGCGCAGTAATTGTCGGGCTAGAGAACTAATAACTGTCCGGGCTTTTAAGCTTTTGGGAATATCGTGCCTATAAAAGAAGTATGCCACTGTGATATTCTTACTTTGAATGTAAAGATTTAGATTATTCACAATATTAGCTAGTAAAATGGATTTTCTAGATCCAAGCTTGCCTGTATATATAAGCGTATAGGAATCTGCTCGGCCTTTCTAGGCTTGGTATTTGGTAGTCCGATTGAATAGCGTTGCGTTTCTAACTTTCCGAGTCTGCTTCCACGCCGTCTTATAATCGTAAACGGAGTAAAGATCGAGCACTTGTAGATTTGTCTTTATCTTTTGCTGGAACGACCCAGATTTGAAAAACCTACTTAAAAGAGTTCTGAATTGGGCAGTGCTTTTATCCATATTCAGTATTGATTAACGATTATTGAATATTGAATATTAACGGTTAATATGCAATATTAATACAATATATTCAATACTAAAAGTTATTAAATATTGACAATTTTTGGGGTTGAGGTAGTAAAAATTTATATAGATGCTTTAGTAGATGACTCTGGCCCCTAAGCGATACGTGCGTATTTTAAATTTATTAGGTAAACTTATACAAAATTAAAATACACTAATATTAAATGTTGGTTTACAGAATATTGCATGCTATATTATTAGTTTTTACGCGCCCTATATATACCCAATCTTTAACTACCTTATCTTTAACCAACGCCATGCCTTTCTTATCTACTAATATAACAGACGATGATAATATATCTACCTCTGCTATTTTGGAGCTTGATTTAGATCAGTTTACCTACTCTAGTAATAGCAACGCGTTAAGTAACTCTGTACTAAGTACACCAGGTATAACTTCCTCTTAATTACCTTATAAAAGACGAAGACTTACTGCTACTTCTACTTAGCAATTTGCCCGCAATTCTCTTCCTTATAAAGCTACCCGTGATGGCAGGAATTGAATCTGGTACTGCTTAATATGCGAATGGGACTCTGCCTCTTTAATATCCGTTCGCGCCCACCTTAATAAAAAGCATGGTATAGAGGTTTAAGCTAGAGAGGTTAAAGCAAAGCGACTACGGCAGGAACGCCTTACGAATATACTAAGTAAATTGGAAGGCTCTAAACAGCTCAAACGCGAAGCTTAAAAAGAGCAGATCCTTTAAGGCGCTATTAATTGCGAGGCCTTTAACGAAGCTCTTGTACAATTAATTGCTATACGCAATCTACCGTATAATGCGGCTACCTGGCTAGAGCTACACGCGTTACTTATAATAGTTAATTATACTACTAAGGAAGTTATAATTAATGCGGTAGGAACTATACCAAAGCTAATTAAGTAATTGTACTTAGTATATTATAAGATCCTAAAAGAAAAGCTTTAAAGCTCTCTCTTAAAAATCCACTTCTTAATTAATATGTAGATGTTACCAAATCACCGCTCCCTCTAAGCGATCGTCGCCCATTTTATTAACGCGGAAATAAGGCAGTTACGGAAGGCTCTACTTGCTCTACTAGAGCTCCCCTTATATAGTGGCGAAGACTAAGCTAACGCCTTTCTTTAAGTTACTAAGAGCTATGGAATTCTAGGTAGAATTGGCTATATTTACGGCGACAATTACGGCGCAAACGATAAGATGTGTCGCTATATATCTACGGGCCTTAAGGCAAGAGGACTCCCCTACTGGGACCCAGTTTACCACTGAATTTGATATAATAGCCATATTATTAATCTTGCCCTTTAAGCCTTCCTCTACCTTAAAGATAAAGATGCGATTGACGAAGCCGTTTGGCAAGTCTTACTTGATAAGAATTTAATAATTGACAAGAAGCTTGCATAAAAGATAAAGAAAGCAAAGGCTGCAGGCTAGAGGGAGATTGGTATACTTAGTAAAGTTTATAACCTCATTATATATATTTGGGCGTTGGAAGCTCGCTATAATGAGTTTAAAGCCTTGGCCGGGTAATCAGTTCCTTTAGATAATAATACTTAGTAGAATTTGTGGTTTACCGTACTTAAGGTTATTAAGGATGAGAAAGTTTAAATAGTGATTAATACGTACTCTTGGAACTAATATAGGGAAGTAAAAGATAACTACCTCTCACCTAAAGATTGGCAGATTATTAACAACACGCACGCCTTCTTAAAGCTATTCTATAAGGTTACAATAATAAACCAAAGCAACTTCTCATCAATTAATTAAACGCTATATACTATGGATATTCTTATTAAACACTTTAAGCGTTTAAAGGTAAGCTTTTTAGAGGCTATTAAGGCTCTGCTAATTGGCAATATTTAGGATTAATATCGCCCAAATTAACGCCTTCTCTCTGCCATTATTACTAGCTAGTATACCTTTGACAAATACTATAAGCTCACTAACGACACCTCTGCGTACGCAGCCTTAATCCTACTTCACCCCTCGCGTCGGAAGACTTATATTAAGAGACACTAGAATAAGAAGTGGCACAAGCAATTATTTACTGCAGTAAGGAAGCTTTGGGAGGACTACTATATAGAACGCTTAACTAGCTCTACGGCTTTTAAATCTACTAAATCTACTAAGCCTTCTGAAACCGAACTTTATATGCGAATGCTTGACGTCACTGGTAGTATTAAGGAAGAGTATGAGGAATTTATTAAAGGAAAGCCCACCTTAATATAAGGCATGGCTCTTGACTGGTGGCTTAATCCAACTTACCAAGCTAACTACCCACGACTCTCTTAGATGGCTATTGATATATTATCTATTCTATCTATGTCAGCAGAGGCTGAGCGAGTATTTTTAGACGTACAGCAAATAGTCTTATGGGACCGTATGTCACTTAAAAGCATGAATATTAAGCGTACGGAATGCTTAAAGAGTTGGTTGCTTAGTAATATTATGGCTAGGGGAGGGCTTATGGCAACGGGCGTAATAGAAGATGCTTTTGACGTCTTAGTAAATTAAGAAGGAGAGCTTAAGAAGCTACTGCCAACTACACCAAGCCAAGGATCGTGAAGTTGGCGATAGTGGTGAGAGTAGGGGTAAGAGGGCAGCTGTATTTTAGAGCTCTACTAAGGCCTAGGGCAGTATGGAGCTTGACTATAACTATATTACTATACCAAGACTTTACATAAGTAATTTGGATTCAATATTCAGTAAAATTTCAATATAAAATTTGGTTTTAATATCAATATCAATACGGTCTTATATTGATATTGAATATTGATAAAAGGCCTGGAATTGGGAGTTCTTTTGGGCTTCCTCCTTAATCTTCTTGGCTGTCTGTAGGTTCACCTCCTCTTTAATTGTATTCGCCCAGAGGTTAAGCTCTGATTGGTAAGTCTTTATGTCAGAGTCGCTTAGAGTAGATGTAAATTGCCTAAAGGTTGACTTCTGAGTGAACCTTAATAACTGATGACAAAGGCGAACCGCCACAATGAAATATTCAGATAGGTGTGATTGTAGATTCTTAGATTGGGGATACAGCAAGGCTATTATTTGGTAATAGGGGGCTGAGCGACCGATGGTTATGAGGAGCGTTGATATCTTTTTAAGGTAGGAACAGAAGTTTACGATTGACTATAAAGATATTAGTAGAGAGTATAGCTGAGGTCAAAAGATACTAACAAGCAATGATATTCGCACTAGCGACCAGACGCCAGATGCAATTATGCTTTAGGCGCCGCCTACTACGATGTCCCCGAGCGTAGCGTACTACTGGACAGCTTGTAGGAAATTGATTAAGCGAGGTCTAAAACAACGCCGGCTGCTGACCTTTCTAGATGCCTGGCGGTCAATCTTGGCTGCGAGTTGCATGACATCTTTGGGATCTGGAGGGGAATCGCATAATTGGGATCTATAGGTACGGAAGGTAGTTTTCTGCTCGCTTGAGAGGTCCGCTTTGAACTGCGAAACAGCTTGCGCCAGGCGAATTTCGGGCTTCAGCCGTGAAATATTTGCCAGCAGAACAGACATGGGGGTGACGTCCTAAATGGCTACAAATAACGGAGCGTTAGGATTAAGAGAAGATGGAATTAGGGTTGAGGCCTGGAGCTACTTAACATACGCCAGCTAGTTTGAGTACGAGACTCGGCATAGCCTGACTTCCTGCACAGCGGTGCACTAATTAGAAAGAGGGATAGCAAACGTCATTGGGAATAGTACTAAAGCATTTTTAAGTATTCTAGAGAGTAGCTTGTGCCTAACCTCCAAACTTAAGCATCCGCTATTAACCCAGATCTGTACATAAGATCCTGCAGCACAGTACGGCTTAGGAAATTATTGTTGTTTAGCTGCAGGAAAATCGTACTTCTGTACACAAATTAGCGTAGAAGCCCTCTGGGCTTTTGCCTACACTAGTAGGGAGGGCGGCCAACCCGCACCAACTATAGCCTTGTAAAAGAAATATGAAAGGGTCTACACCATTTTCAGATTGGAACTTTTGAAAGAGGAGGATATTTATCTTAGACATTCTTTTAATTGAATCCTAGTCTTTTGTTTAGCTAGTTCCCGCTATAAGGCGGCCCCTACGGCTAACTGAATAAAGCCCTAGAGCCCTAATGGCTGCTTTAACCCCTAAACGCGTATTAGCAACACCACCTCTGGATCCACCAGCAGCTCTACCAAGATGTATAAAGAAACTAAGCGCGAAGGTGCTAGAGACCCAGTAGTCGCTAAGGACACGCTCTTAATAATTAATATAGTTTGAACAGCAGACAACCGCACCATAAATTGGACTATAAGCTACGCAGCATATACTGCCTCTATTCCCTATAGTAAGAGTCTCTACCTTACCTAAACGTGAAGGAGGAGGCATTAATCGTGACGAATTTTATCGACTTATTGAAAGCCTTAAAGAAACTATAGTATAGCAGAGCAATATTATCACAAGCCAAAATAGCATTATTAAGAGCATTAGAAATAACCTAGTAGACATTAAATTGGAATAGTAAAGCCTTAAAAAGCAAAATGCTAAACTCTAAAAGGCTATCTGGTCCTTGCGAGCACAACTAAATACTCCCTTAGCTCCAACACAATTATAGGCGTTGGTAGCGGCCAGTGGAGGCACGGCAAGTAGAGGCACGGCAGGGTTAGAGATAACTTTACTATAAACAACAAGCGCCAGAAACTCCAAGGAACCCAACCGGCAGCTAGTAATAGACGTTAGCCGTATAGGTTTAGAGGCAACAGAGAAGGTAGCTACTACTAAAGTAGTAAAACAAACTATTACATAAGGTATAAAGGATGTTAATAGGCTTACGGGAGCTATACTTAAGGACTTCCGCGTATAGCGAACAAGCAACAGCGCGAGCATTATTAGATTCTTAGTAGAAAAAGATAAAAAAGCTGCGTTTAGGCAGACGACTGCTTAATAGCTCGAACCGTATATCCTTAGGGCGAGGCTTGTCGGACCTAAGTAGTATGCGGTTAAGGCGGACTGGGTTAAAGTACCTCTAGCAATAGACATTAATAGCGGGAAAGTAAGTAAGTCAGCTATAGAGCGCTTTGGGATAGAGAATTGTGTAGAGGTATATATAATAAGATGGCTTAGGCAACTAAGGCCGCGCGGCCAGCATGCGTCGGTAATTGTTAAAGTGGCAATAAAGGAGGATATAGAGAAGCTGCTCACGTTAGACAACGTATTATTTGGGGGAGGCGCGATTATTATATTACCATTTGAGGAGCGACGCACCCCTATAGCATGCTATAAATGTAGAAGGTTTAGACATAGGGCTAGAGACTGCACGCGACCTAACACATACAAAATGTATAGGCGGGAAGGCCATCTCCGGTGTAAGATAGTCAATTTACACTATATAAACTGTTAGGGTCCTTACTAAGCCTTACACTGTAAATGCCCAGCATATAGGAAAGAGATGGATAGGATTCTTGCATGATAGCGCTATAAATAGAGAGCTCCGGATTATCCAGGCGAACTTAAGGAAGTGTAGGGAAGTGCAGTATGCGCTATATAATGATAAAACGCTGGCGGACTTCCATTTTATTCTAGGCTAAGAGCCTTACTGCTTTCTCTTAGATGGGGAAGTGGTGCTGGCTGGCTTAAACCCCTAGTAGATAAGGTTTGTCCTAATGGGTAGGAAGTAGCGGCATCCCCTAGTTAGGTTATGTATCTGGGCATCTAGAGAGCTGGCAGCTATATAGCTATAGGTAGATTTAGCAGACATTACAGCGGTAGTGGCGCATGTCGGCCAAAGGAGACTTATAATTATGTTGGTATATATTCTAGATAGATGCTTAAGGAGAACTAAGGAGGAGAATCTAGAGGAGCTCTCTAGTAGGCTAGAGATAATTAACAGGCTAATCTAGGGTGAACTATTATACGACCTATATACCGAGGTAGTAATCGCAGGCGACTTTAATTGGCACAATTTGCTATAGGGAGGAAGTTATATTAGTACCATATTAACGCAGGAAGAAAGCGCGCTAATTATTAACTTTATAGCAGACCGGTTACTCCAGAGCCTGCTTCTAGTAGGAGTACCTATATTTAAGAGTAATACGGGGCGAATATTAACAATTAACCTTATACTTGCAACCCTAGGCCTAGCGAGTAAACTAGTAAAGTGCGCCATCTAGGAGCATAAGTATGGGTTAGACTATAGAGCTATCTACACTAGCTTCTGGGTTAATATGGGTATATAGAAGAGCCAGGAGAGGCTACTTATTAAGAATGCAAACTGGGACAAGATTTGAGAAGATGTGGAGTAATAGAAAGAGATGGGATTCCCTATAAAAGATATAGACGAAATGGTTAACTGCCTTAATAGGTAGGTTAACAAAGCCCTTAAAGTACATTGCTAAAGGGTTAAGCCATTGCCGTATATAAAAAGATGGTGGAATAAAGACCTTATAACGCTAAGGAAGTTATACATATACTAGAGGAACAGGAATAGTGCGATATGGAGGCAAAAAAGGGATAACCCTAAGCTATATAATGTCGCAGTAAGAGCGAAGAAACTCTTTTATAGGACTATTCAGCAATATAGGAAGCTCTATTAGGACAAATTCCTTAGTAATAGTGACAATATATAGAAAGCGTCAAAATACCTTAAACCGTAGGCTGTATCCGCATTTGCTAGAATACCGCTAATTAAGAAGGCTGGAGGACAGGGAGAGGTTATTATAGAGAACTATAATATTGCAAGAAAACTACTCTAGGCATTCTTTCTGGTCCCGCCGCCGTGCGAATAAAAGGAGGACGCTATAGCTAGCTATAACCAACTGCTATAGGAGCCTATCGCCAAACACGAGGTTAAGGCAGCTATGTTTAGGGCTAGCCTAGATAAGGCTCCTGGAAGGGACGGCCTACTAGCTAGGGTGTGGCGAGAGCTATAGCCTGTACTAAGCGGTGAGATTACCACTCTCTTTACTAAATTACTCAAGATAGGAAAGGTACTATAGGAATAGAAGGTAGTAAAGATTGTGCCGCTATAGAAGCTGAAGTAGGGGGACTATATGGTAGCAAATAACTATAGACCGATCTCCCTCCTTCTGACGCTAGGAAAAGCACTTAAATTGCTAGTGGTAGAGAGGATAGTATACCTAGTGGAGGAACACAGCCTACTACCTAAGATATATTTTGGAGCCAGGAAGCAAAGGTTAATAATATATGCGCTATTATATCTCTGCGAGGACGTATTTAGAGTATAGAGAGGGAAGAAGACACTATTTCTAGTGTTATTTAATGTAAAGGGGGCGTATAATAATGTGGCTATAGAGCCGGAGATTAGGAGATTACGGCAGCGTTAGATACCTTAGACGATTATATAATAGGTATAGGACTTTTGTATAAACCGTTAAGCCTACATCCTAGTTAATGGGTATATATTAAAGGTACAGGCGCTCCCGTAGGCGGGTCTTTTGTAGGGATTAGCACTAGCCCTAATACTCTTTCTGTTCTTTAATGCGGATCTTGTATAAAGCGCACCTAGAAATGGCAGCTCTATGGCCTTTGTTGATAACTACTTGGCATAGGTTATAGGCCCTAAGGTGGAGGAAAACACGTAGATTATTTAGGGCGAGATTATACCGATGCTTGAGAAATAGGAGAGGACTAGTAGAGCCCAATTTAAAGTAAAGAAAACGTTATTTATCCACCTCACTAGATATAAAGAAGCGGGTAGGGATGCTACCACACCGCTTTAATTTAAAGGAAAAGGAATCCCCCTAACATAGAAAGTTAAAATCCTTAGGGTAATTCTTAATAAGGAGCTACGGTTTAAGGTATACCTAGCGGATAAGGTAGGTAAAGCCACTAAGGTGGCGCTAGCGTTGCGTAGATTAAAGGGACTGTAGTCTAAGAGCATTAAGCAGCTAGCTAAGAGCTCGGTCCTACCAGTAGTAGACTACGCGTTACCGATATAATACCCGCTTGCGATATAAGAGTTAATGCAGCTCCTCTAGTAGGTGTAGAGGATCACGGTATAAGCTATTATTAGGGGGTTCCGCACCGTTGCTCTGCTAATAGCGGAGGTAAAAGCTGGCTTACTCCCTCTTAAGTAAAGGCTGCGTAACTAGGCTATTGCGTTCTGGGTATTAATCTATAAACTAGGCAAATTACATCCTTATTAGATAATTCGAAGATAGAGGCTTTGCAAATAGCACCAATTACCACTTTAGAGGACAGTAGAGATGTGCGAGGATATCTAGGTAAATAGGGTGCTAGAGGTTAAACCGTATATATGCCCGCCGTGGGTGGCTAAGCCTAATATGGTAATATATAAGGACGAAGAGCATGCTTAAGCTATTATTAAAGACTATAAGCTAGGGCAGGTTGATATATACGTTAATACATTAGTGTGTAATAGCAGGGCAGGAGTTAGTGTGTATGCTACGCTATCTAAAGCAAGGCTTTTGAAAACGGTGGCGAGCTCTAATTAGGCCGACGCCCACCTTATAGAGCTTCTAGCAATTAGCGAGGCAGCTAACTGGCTATAGGACCCTATATACATGGCTGTTAATTAAGTAGGTTTTCCAATACCTGCTTCTAGTATAAGAATATTCTCCGACTCGTAATTAGTGTTGTAGTTAGTATAGAGCTAGAGGGCTAGAGCCTGCTAGGAAGTAGTTATAGAGATCTTAAAGAAGCTCTAGCTGAATAATATTACGCTATACTAGATTCTAGGCCACTTAGGATTTATAGGAAATAAAAAGGCCAATAAGCTTGCTAAAGTAGCGATAAGACTAGAGAGCAAGGAGCTACTATAGAGAGATAGCTTCCTATGGTACCTTATAACGCAAGCCTTAAAAAGAGCTAAGATAATAATAGAACCGCTTTTATTAGGAAGATCTAATACGGGCAAGTTTATAAGGAAGATTAATGCAGTACTCTACCTTAAAAAGGCTGTAGGATTATACTAGCAGCTAATTAGCTTAGAAGCTATTATCCTTATATAGCTATAGACTGGTAAGTTATTTCTAAAGGAATATCTCCATAAAATCAATATATTAGAGACAGCGTTATGCAACTATAGGCTTATAGAATTAATATAGCACTTCCTCTTCTCTTATAGAAGGTGGGTATAGTAAAGGATTAAACTAAAAGAGTAGTATAGAGACCAATTTAGGGATCTATTATATGCATTAGGAGGCTATTTATGTAGATAAAAAGGAGGTAGGAATATTAACAGCCTAATTAAGCGCTAGAAGCTAGATATTAATATAGTTAAAGCTATAATTGAATTTATAAAGGAGACTGGACATTTATATATAAGCGTATAAGATATAGAGAGTATAAAAGCCAATATTAATAAATAAAGACTTTTAAGAATTTCTTATCTAATTATCTAACTAAATATACCGCGAGCCTCCTCTATACATGCCTTTACTGGTGCGTTGCCAATTAAGAAGCGTATAACACTAAAATAGCCCTGCGGATATAAGGCATTAAAAACTACTTACCTAGGCTTGCCTCTAAACTCTAACTTTCTTTTAATAGTAACGCATTACTTTTCTTTATTTCCTTAGTTAAGTATAGTGTTAGGTAATAGATATATAGTTCTTATAGTTAGCTTCTAAACTAGAGTAGGCATGTTAATAGTAGGAAGTATTTAGTTAGCGCTTTATAACAGCCTATACCCTAGATAGTGCATGGCCATAATAGATTATATATATATATATATATATATATAAAAGAAATACTAGCTCTATCTAATTTACTAAACAACCCTAATTTAAGTAATAGAGAATAAAGGCTAGTGCCAGAAACGCGTGTAGTATATTTTTTAGCTCTTCTACTTATTTCTAATAAGTGGAGTCTAATCTCGTTTAGGCGCTTAATATGTCGATTGTCGGTATTCGCTGGCATTTAGATAAGCTGGAATGCCGGACACGAATTAAAAGTAAAATATCCACTTATTCTTAATGGCTAAGAAAATGGAAGAGACGTAGGCTTGCTAAAAGCAAAATCTAAAGGGGAATTTCTAGATTGGATTAAGTATTTATTATATAATAAAAACCTAGTGTTAGCTGGGAACCTTATATATATATAGTCTCTCTATAGACAACGGGGGCCTTAAGCTAGCTACCCCCCCAGGTGCAATTATATGGCAACGGGGCACCGCCAAAAGTACAATTAACCTCACGATTATGGACGAAAACCTATACCAGAGACTTGAAAGGTGCTCCCCCAAAGAAGAATGGGCACTCACCTCAGACCATATCCCTATCCAGATACAACTAGATCTGGACATCAAGGCGCAACCAAATGGCAAAAGATACGCAATAAGGAAGCTTAACGTAGATAGCTTCCTTAATACAATTAAACAACAACTTTAAGACTTAGAAGAAATCCACCTAATACCAAACGAGCGAGGCTTATTGGCTACCCCCAAGGAAATTAATTAAAGACTAGAAAGGATCCAGGCAGCAATTAAAAGTAGGCTAAAAGAGCACTACCTAGTTTTAAAACCAGGCCCCTACGCGCGACACGCATAGTCCGCACAGTGCGCGGCCCTTGTAGCCGGCCAACGATAAGCAAGGAGGAAATACATAAGTAGCCACGATTCTAAGGACAAGAGACAATATAAAGACACAAGAAACCAGCTAAAGAATACCCTAAAAAAAGAAGTAAGGAATAACTAGAGACGGTTTATAAACGAACATACTACTAACCTGAGTCTCCCCTATAACAAGGGCCTTTGGACCATAGCGAAATAGGTAAAGAAAAAGGTGGGACGCCTAGTAGAAGATCTATACCTACTACCCCTATAAAGAGCAGGCGAACCACAGGCTATAAGCAACAATAACGAGAAGGCAAAGATCCTTACAGAAAGATTTTTCCCTTAACCGGCTCCAGTAGACCTTAGCGATATCACTAGTAAAACACCAGTGACTCGCCTAAGGGTCAACAGCGACATAATAACTAAAGAAATGGCCAGAACTATTAGCCGCCTCTTAAACAACACAGTACTAGGACCAGATGGGATCCTAAACAAAGCCCTAAAGACCTATAGACCACTTATAGCACCTTGGCTTGCAGACGTAGCCAGAGCATGCTTTGTAATAGGCTACTACCCACAACTTGGAAGATCCATAACGACGGTCGTCTTACGAAAAGAAGGTAAAGTAAACTACTTAATCCCAGAAAGCTACCGCCCTATTGCCTTAGAAAACACCCTAAGCAAGATCTTAGAAAAGGTTATAGCGGACTATATAGCAGATATGGTAGAGGAACACGCCCTACTACCACAAAGCTAAATAGGGGCAAGAAAGAATCGCTCAACGCTATTAGTACTTACACTACTCGCTACCACCATTAAAACTGCATGGGCTATGCGAAAGGACTTTGTAGTATTAATACTTAGCCTAGATATTAGCGGCGCCTATAATAATGTACCCCATAAGCGTCTCCTATATATCCTTAGGGCAAAGGGCTTCCTAAAATGGATTATTTAATTTGTTTAAGGATTTATAGGCTAGAAAGAAATATTACTAGTCTTTAGCGGATACCAGAGCCCCCCTATTGCAGTTATAACAGGAATACTACAAGGATTACCTCTATTGCCTATACTCTTCCTCTTCTTTATAAGCAACCTGCTTAATACCTTTAAGGAAGGGGCGACCTAGGGGATAGGCTTTATTAATAACACAAACCTAATTATATATGGGCCAACAGCCGTAGAGAACTGT
>Ga0307507_10000870_pt1 | contig 67029 bp, 13 predicted proteins | sample 7_EM_MG_FD_207223 | JGI IMG/M metagenome (GOLD analysis project Ga0307507, IMG submission 207223) | Populus trichocarpa ectomycorrhiza microbial communities from riparian zone in the Pacific Northwest, United States - 7_EM | ecosystem: Host-associated > Plants > Roots > Unclassified | place... | reverse complement strand
CTCCCTGCCCTCCCCCCTTAAAATCCCCTGCCTGCCGCGCTCGCCGCCGCCGCTGAAGCCGCCGCCGCCAACACCGCCACAATGCGGGCGCTACGTCCCCTGCCGTGCGTCCAGGGTGTGTCTCTGCGGTGGGTTCCTGGCCTAGGTGGAGCTCCTGGCGTCTACTAAGGGGTCTGCCTAAAGGCTAGGGCCCCGAATGCGGAGGCCGCCCTAGTACAAAGCTAGGGTACGGTAGCCCCGTAGGCTTGTGCGTTGTGTATGCGGGGCGGTGGCCCGTTTACGTAGTGTATACTGGTCGTGGGCCAGCTGCGCGGCAGCTATGCTAACTGCCATTATAGCAGCGAAGGGGCGCGCTACTCCTTCCAAGCCTATAAGTTAGTAATATAAATGGTAAAAAGCATAACTAATAGAGATAATCACAGCTACCACCGCCACCGCCACTACCCTACCAGTCCGCCGCGGCGGCCCTTCCTCCCACGCCTCGGCGCCTCCCGCTGCCACTGCCGCTGACGACGATGACGACGACGATGAGGAGGAGGAGGAGGAGGAGGAGGAGGAGGGAGAGGGGGAGGGGGAGGGGGAGGAAGAGGAAGAGGCCCTGCCCGCCTACATCCATTCCCGCTCCGCGCGGCTCCGGCGGATTGCGGAGCTACACTATAACTTTACGGAGCTGCACCGCAACTCTATAGAGTTGCACCGTAACTTGGCGGTTCTGTATAAGGAGGAGGCGGAGGAGGATAAGGAGTAGGGAGGGGGGGTAGAGTAGGGGGAGGGGGTAGGGGAGGGGAGGTTTATTAGGCCCTACGGGGCATTTATAAAGGGTTTACTAACCCTATAGGACAGTTATAGAAGTAGTTATATAATAAAATAATATACCTTATTACAAAAGCAAAACCTCTAGATAGATACTATAGCGGGCTTTTAGCTTTCTAAACCCAGTCTACCCTACTACTACCCTACTACTACCCTACTACTGCCCTACTACTGCCCTACTGCTGCCACCGCTGCTATACTATCCCCCCGCGTCTTAGCCTATAATGGGTAGTAACACCTCTAGATATATAATATTAGTAGTAGTAGTGGTAGCGGTATTGCTTCCCTACGGCAGTAACAGCGAAAGCCCGCATATATCCGTTACTCTTAATAGCGTAATATATAACTGCCCATGGGTAAAGACTGGTATATGTAAATTAACACCAATAAAGTTAAAAGACTGCCCCTATAACTTGTTTACTATCATAGCAAAGCATAGCTAGATTAGAAACTGCCTTCTACTAATAATAAACGGCAGTTCTCCGTCTGTAGAGGTAAGCTTAATACAAGGGATTAGCCATAGCTGCCTATAAAAGCTACCACTAAGCATCCGAGTTTTAATACAGCGCCGGCCTAGGCGCGTAATAACTATATAGGTGCCGTTATAGAGGCCTTCCTTAAGGTAGAGGTTCTGTAAAAGGATTATAGGCGCGCCTACCTTTAGGGAAAGCTTTAACAGAGGTAGGCTAGTAGGGTTAAATATCTGTAGGAGCTCTACTGGTAGCAGTTCTATATAATCCTCTTCTCTATTTTGCTCTATAGAGTCTATAGAATAAAATATACTTAGGGAGCCGTGGAGCCGCGTAAGGATAGCCTTGTTAATCTTAGCCACGGTATTATTGCAAATGGTTAGGATAGCGCGATCGCGGAAGGTATTAGGAGTAGTATATGCCTAAGCAAGTAGTTGTGGAGGGTATATATAGCCGTAAAAGGGTTCCTAGGACCAGAACTGGCCTATACCAGGCGGGATAGTAATACTACTAGCTAGGGCTGCATTATAAGATAAGTCTTATACCCAAGCTATAAACTACTAATTTGTCTCGCCCTGGCGGACACATATATTTAACCGCAGGGATAGTATATAAAAGGTAGGCCAGAGGAACAACCGCTGCAGGCAGGCACCTATAATGGCTGCGCGGTTCCCCTATGGGACGACAGGCAGTATCTAAGCAAAGTTGCCGCCTAAGATAGTAGGAAGCCCGCTAAAGGTAGAGTTATTAGAACGGACGTCTGTAAGTATACGGTGTACGGCTTTAAAGCAGTAGCGGTGCTGCATTGGCACCTCATCCCAGATAAGTAAAGAGGTACGGCGTAAAAGCTCGGCCAGATTTAAGTTTTTAGAGATATTGCAAGTAGACTCTTTGTGTAAATCAATAGGTATCCAAAAATAGGAGTGGGTAGTACGGCTGCCAGGTAGTAGAAGGGCCGCAATACTAAAAAAAGCTATGCAAAGAACAATCTTACCACGTGAGCGGTAGTAGTAGTAGAGGTAGTAATAGAGAAACGTTTTACTGGTACCTATAAGGCCCTAGAGGAAGAAGCGGGCTGTTTGCGGATTAGTATCTATAGCGGCAACAACAGTATTAAAGCATGCTACTTGGTCCGTATTTAGCTACTAGCGTAGCTTAGTAAACTGGCGTTCTTCCTCTATAGAGTTATATTGCTATAGCTCCGCTATAAGAAGCGGGTTACTTCCCTCTATAATAACACCCCACTAGTGCTGGAACTGGGGTAGGCTATAGTCCATAAGCGTTTTTTGGTAATTGGTAAGTATCTAATAAATAAGGTATAGGCTGTAATTAAGATAGGCGTTATCGTCCTCGCCGACTATAGGAGGAGTATTAGGCTAGTAGGCTAGAAAGTAAGGCAGATTATTACAAATAGACTATTTAAAGCGGTCCCATAAAGTAACTAGCTCCGCAACAGGGCCATAAAGTAAAGCGGTTATAAATAAGGAGCGTAGCTAGGCGCTAACGGCAAAAACGGCGGCCTCTATTAAGTAATTAATCCACTTATAATTATTCTCTAGTAGCCCTAGGGCCACGTAGGCGGCCTAGAAGGTTGGATAGACTATACTAGCAATAGTACAGAGGTCCTTAAAGGAGGTAGGGCTAGGAACGGATATTAGTAGCAGCCGTAAGTAGAACCTCTCACCCGTAACGGGACTGCAGTAATATATACGGCCTATTGCAAAGCCTTACTGGCGTAGACGCCACTCCCATTACTTTAAAATAAAGGTATACCAATTAGGGAAGTCTTAATATAGGCGGTTACGGGCATTATTATACTCTATATTATACTTAAAGAAGGCTGTTAGTGTGGAGTAAGAGAGCTTAAGGCGCTGCTAAATCTCCTTAGTAGACTAATTAGGCTAAAAGTATACGGGCTACTCGCCTAGAAGGTGCACCGCAAGCTAGATTATAGGGGGGTACTCCTTATAAATAGGAAACTTGAATAGCCGCCAGATAGCCTTAGATGGGCTAATATAATAGCCCTATAAATACTGGCTTACCTCATCGCCGTCTATAAGCCGTAAAGTGGTGCGGTCGCTCCCCTTATATATATACTTGTGGATATACTTAACGGACTTTATAGAGGTGCAGATCTTAACATTTATATACGTATAATACTTTGCAGTTAGATATAGGGAGTATAGAATAATCCAGCGGTTATCTATTTTAAACGTAGCTCCCCCTAGTAAGCGGACAGACCACAACTACAGATTATTATAATAGCGGTATTCTAGATAGCCGTCCTTATATACAACGGTAGTAGGGTTAAAATGCTTAGGGTACTACTTTAAGCAAGTTAGCGGAAGGCCTGGCCCTAGGGCAACTATATAGGGGGCTCGCGGATTCTAGGAGCCGCAAGGGCTGTAAACTATCATTAACTTTATAATCTTAGTAAGATAACCGGTGGGATTATCCTCTGGCTGCGGAAGCTTGGCGGATATAAAACAGTTAATAACGGCTAGGTCTAGCAGCCTATCACGGTTATGCGGATATAGGAAGAGTAGTAGGTACTAATAGGGTAGGCCCCGTTTCTAGTACTTAATAGTCCAGATGGAGCCGCAGTACTGGCCAAAGATCTACTTCCATTTTAGGTCGTATAGGAGGTGGGCAACTTTTATATAAAAGACGCGTATAACCAGATCGGGCCTATCTATAGTGGTCTAGCCAGGTAGTAGCTTATAGGTAATTTCTTCCTATCTAGGGTTGGCAGTAAACGTAATAAATATACTTAGACGGCCGTATTTACGGACAATAGCCATTAAATCCTAATAGCACTAGCTAATAAAGCGAGCTCCGCCAAGGAAACTTAATAAAAGAACTACGCGGCAGCCTAATAATTAAGGGTCTAGATTATAGCGGGTAAGAGCATCCGTAACGCCATTATATAGCTCCGCGCGGAGGTTTAATTAGTAGGAGCAGATCTAGTTAAGCTTATTTTAATTGCATAGCGCCCATGCATCTATAATATACTGCTGAAATAGCCAGTAGTAGGCAAAAGGGACTAACCTAGAGTTGATACGGACATATAGGTAGAACTGAAAGTACATCCACTATATTAAATGGTTTTACTAGTGGGCTTGCTGGCGGGCTTAATTGGAGTCGCGTAGCTAGAGACCCCAGTGCCAGCCAGTATTACCGCGAGGGAAGAGTAGTACGTAGTGGAGCGGCATATATGCGGCATGCGTTAAGTTAATACGGCAGTATTGCGGCTGCTTATTAGGCGCATAACGCTCCGCAAGCATAATATTATGGAAGCTGGCATTACCGTACTTGTCTAGTATAATAACGGCCACCTTATTACTCATTGGTAGGTTCTTACAGCGGTAATTAGCACTAGCCTCTAAGATAAGCCATATCTATAGGTTTAAGATAATCCGTAATAGGGTCATTATAGGCTAATCCTAAAGCCGTTCCCTTACGGTTTAATAGAGGGCAATAAAAGGGTTCTATACCTCAGATAGCATAGCAGTAAGGCACCGTAGAATAGTAGCATCTAGCTAGGTATTAGGACGGGCCCATAGCCGGACATCTATGGCATAGCTAGGGTTATAAAAGTATAGCTAGGTATACCACGGAGTAACGTTAGTAGGAGGCTCTAGCGGGCCCTATAGATGGTAAAGCTTACCATATATCTAGAAGCAATTTGGGCCGCTATAGGTTACACCATAGTTAGTAACAGTACAGTTTACGGACATAAAAGCTAATACTGCATTATATACGCGGAGCTACTCCCTAAACTACCTAGTAGAAGTATTACAGGACTTTAAAAGGCTGTGTAAATATTCCGGCGGAGGCTAGAATAGAGGGAGGTTTATATTGCTGTGCTTATAGCAGGCTTCAAACCGTGGATCGCTAGGCTTTAATATACTAACACATTTATTAATCTAATATAGGGCCTGGCAGAAGTTATAGGTAATGTTTATAGGACCAAAATCTAGCTGCTCTATAAGGCGGATAGTAGTAGGACCACAATCTAGCTACTCCGCGATAGGGCGGACTGTAGTAATAGGCCCAGTATCCAACTGGCCTATAATAGGGTCGACTATAGTAGGTCGCGGCTAGATTAATACAGGGGGTTGTAGCTGGATTAACACAGGCGGTATAAGGGGAGAAGTAGTAGCAGAAGTAGTAGTAGCTATAGTTTAGTTTATAAACTGCGGAAGGTCCGCTAAAGGTCACCAGAACTGTTTATTTTATTTCTCCTATATATATAGAGTTAGAAAGGTAGTAGGTTAAAAAAGAGTGAATAAAGGATTAACCCTGCAAGATTTACAGGTCTTATACGGAGCTATACAACGGTTCGTTATAAAGTTAGTAAAAGGGTAATACTATTTACAGGCAGTACAAAATGCACAATCGGAAGGCATTTAGGTAGTAGGTAGGGAGTAGTATTTAAGCAGTAAGGGGTAGGATTTGAGGTCGCGTTTTTACGGAGCTTTATATAGAGCTTTTATAGAGCTCTATATAGAGCTCTATGCACCCTAGAGCTCCAAAACTTTACATTAGTATAATATTACTAAACCTTAGGATATTTAAATAAAAGTGGTACCATTTTAAAGCGCTTTATAAGCTCTATAAATCTATAGAAATAGAAATTTTATTTACCTACTATTAGGGAGTGCATCGCAAGTGTAAGTATTTTAGTTGCTTTAATGGGGTAGTATAGACCCTACACGTAACCCAATAAATAATAACTAATCAAACCTTAATTTCAAACCAATCTATACTCTCGCTCAAAATTAATTCAGTATATATAAGATAAGAAAAGAAAAGATAATAGATACTTTACTCGCGGAGTACGGAACAAATCCACCACTACCACCGCTTGGAAAGAACTGGGCTTTACGCTTTATTAATAGCCAACCTCAGCTAAAAATAAAGTGGAATCGAAAGTTTCACTTACAGCGGGCTAAATACAAAGATCCAGACATAATTAACGCGTGGTTTAAGCTCGTCCAGGAGACGCGTTAGTCGTACGGCATTCTCGATAATAATTCCTATAATTTCGACGAGACGGGATTTATAATAGGCGTTATTGCAATATCAAAGGTGGTTACAAGCTCTGATACAGTCGGCTAGGCAATTGTTATACAACCAGGAAACCGTGAATGGATAACAGCAATTAAGGGAATTAACGCTACTAGCTAGGCGATTCCGCCCTTTGTAATCCTAGCTAGAAAGGTTTATTAATCAAACTAGTATTAACAGATTCTGGATAACTGGGTAATTGCTATAAGTAATAACAGCTAGATGTTACGGACGCTTTAAGTACAATATTACGACTACTTGGAGAAGAGTTGGCGGAAGCTAGTTAGTTAATATAGGCACGGTCCAGAATAGATCTGGTGGAACTATATAATAAGGAATAGTAACCGAGGTCACGTGGTATTAAACGTATTAACTATATTAAACGGAAGGGATGTTATATTTAATACAGACAACACGTACCTCATATATAAGAGAGGATTTCTTAGGAGTATAGTTATATATTTAAAGGACCTCAGTCCCTACTATAGATAGTTCTCTCCTTATAGTAAATCTTAGAATAAAGTTGGAGTTAATCTGTTAGGCAACCACTCCACCAGTTATTATTATATTGTTATTTTATTCTTACCTATATACCCAGCCTAATAATAGAACCTACTGTAGTTCCTACTACAAGGTTCCGTTACACGTTTACTACTAAGGTTACGGTATTAAATAAGATTAAATAATATGCTACTAAAAGCAGCACTAGTTATAACGGCGTTAACGGCAGCTATAACCTCAGGGCTAGGTAATACTAGTATGGATAAGGGGGATTCTTAAGTGGTTACGCAAGGTTAGTTATAGGAAATAGTTAATCACTTATAAGATAATAATAGAATACTTAAAGAACGCATTAATAAAATTAGAGCAGTAAAGATTAAGTTACCTTTAATTAAACGGTTCTTAGGAGAAAAGTTAAAGCTTAAAGAATTTCTTACACAAATGCACTTTAAGGTAGTATAGGAAGGAGCAAAGTTAGTAATATTATTAGATTAAGTAGCCTATGCAGAATTATTCCTAATGGGGAGGGCACTTAAGTGGTTTAAGCTATATCTTACGGAAATATAGGCTAATGGCATAACAACTACTAACCAGGACGTATGGTATATATTTACCAGTTAGAACGGGTTTATAGAACAACTAACGCAGATATTTAAAGACCCAAAGGCCACAACCACAGCGGAATAAAAGCTTTAGAACTTAGTACAACGCACTTTAGCAATTAAGTATATAATACAGTTTTAAACACTAGCCATGTAGGTTAAGTGGAATAATAGGGCGCTTATAGCACAGTATAAATAGGGACTTAAGGCTAAAGTCTAGGACGTAATTATCCTAATAGAAGATGCAGATACTCTAAAAAAGTTAATAGATTAGTTAATAAAGATTAATAATAGAATCTATTAAAGGGAACAAGCTAAGAGAGGGCAAGATAGAGTTCCATAGTTATATAAGGCGTAGAGTACGTAATAACAGATATAGAGTTAAAAACTATAAAATAGCATAGAGCTAATGGACCTAAGTGGTACTAAAGAAACCTAAAGGTAGGAAAAGAAACTATAGAAACCTAAAGGTTAAGGATTAAGTAATTAAAGGACCTAGGAGCAGAGGCTAAACTAGGGATTTTAGTAGCAGAAGACGTTTAAGCGGACTCTATAGCAAGAAAAATGGTTTAAAGATAGGGCTTGCATAAATTACAGAAAATAAGGTTATTTCACTAGAGACTATAAAAGTGGTTAGAGTAACTACACAGTAAAGGGAACTAGGCTAGCAAACGGCATATACATATAGAGGGACAACAGTGCACTATAAGGAATAAAAGAGTGTTTAATTAATAGTTTTATATATTATTATAATAACGTATACCGAATTTATAAGGATGCTAAGTATAGCGCAAGCTATTAGCTGTAGAAGCCATTATTATCTAAGTTTAAAGGAACCAACAAACTAGCTTATAGATTGGATATTAAAGACAATGAATTTAACACAGGCAAAGTATTTACCAATAATAAGGTAATAAAGGCAGCTTACTAAGAGTATACAGACCTTAGAGAAGTTAAAATAGAAGTAGAGACTAAGACTATTACGGAATAAAGTTTAGTAATAGGTATTATAATACTATTAAATATAATTTCCATCGCTTTATAAGATAATAGGAGCAACGTTTAAAAGAAACTAAGTAAGCAGACAACTACTAGTGCTAGCTTATTACTTAATAAAGGTAAAAGGCCATAGGCTTAAGATTCTTAAGAAGAGATATAAAAAGCTTAAGATTTTTAAAGTAAGATAAGATACACCTAAGGACCCACAATAGACAAAAACTAATAGAAAAGGGTAGTAACTTAGTTTAGTAACAAACAAATAAGTATAGGACACAAGTTTAAGAACTATAAGTTTAGGAAACAAATAAGAATATTAGCAATCCTAGGTAAATGTAGTATTTAGCCTAAAGATTAAACAGTTAATACTAGGATTAAAAAGCAAGACAACTATAAAGATCCAACTATAAGACGCAGAAAATAAGAAACTATAGATAAGTTTAGGACAAGAATTATTACATAGCAAGAGCAAAAGCTAGATAAGAGGTTAGCTATGCTAGGTTATATAAGGAATAGAGTACCTATATAAAGAGTTACTAATAGGCCAAGTGCAGGGACACCTAGGGTAAAATAGTTAAATAAACTAGAATAAGAAGAGGATCTAGATATTCTAACTAGGTTTAAAGAAAGGTATACCAAAGGATGTTATAATATAGCGATAATAAGGTACTTTCTAATAGATAGACTATACACACTAAACCAGTTATATAAAAAGTGGTATAGGTAATAACACAACAATAAATAGAAAGACTTTTATATATAGCTAGATAAAAAAGTTATCTAAGACCAACCTATTATAGAAAAACGCATAAGTCATATTAAAGGAGCATTAATTATAATATTAAGGAACCTAGAAAAAGAATTTAGGGACTAAAGAAGTAAGCAACAAATCTTAATACCTATAGTAGAAATACCAGTGGTTAGGTTAACTAGGTATAGGTTTAAACTTAAGGATAAAGATAAACTAAGAGTTAACCTAAGACATATAGCGCATTATACACTATTATAGATAGCTTGTGTGGATAACACGTGTAATATATATAGAGCACCTAAAGATAAGAACCAGAAGTACCCAGTAAGGATATATTAGGCACTAGAGGAAAAGCGGTTTAGAAATGCTAAGTATATATATAGTTAGTACCCAGTAGAAGTATAAGGTTAAGGAGACTTAATACTTTAATTAGGAAGATTCCTTACAAAAAAATACCTAGATAGATAATAGTAGTAGAAGTGCCTAAAGAACACTTGTCTATAGTATATAGAGGAAAAGAAATAAACTAAGTATTAGCTAAAGTTGGACTAAATATAGGTAGGATCTAGCAGCTAATAGTTAGGAAAAGGGGAGGTGTATAGAACTAGAGGGAACTAGTATTAGAACCTTAAACCCTTAAAGGAATTTAAGGATAACACCTAAATTTAAGAGCTAAGTGGCAAGATCAGCAGTTTAAAGCGTTAGTAGACAGTAGAGTAATAAGGAACTATATATTACCAAAGACAGTAAAAAGGATAGGGTTACTATATAGACAGAAGGAACACCTATATCCACTTATAACAATTTTAGGAGATTAGATAGCCTATAAAGAAAGTATTATTAATCTTAAAATAGGACCTATTTAGTTAACTATTAAAGGGAGACCAGTTAGAATATCTTTTAATATCCTACTATTAGGACAGGACAAGGCGATACTAGGAATGCCTTAGTTATAAAAGTATAATCCAAAGATTAATTGGGTTATAGGTTAGGTTAATATTAAGAATACACAACGGTATAAAGTGCGACAGTAAACCAAGTTGGTATAATACCAAGTCGGAGCGATATATAAAGAGACTAAGCGAGGCTTAAGTTATATACCAAAGAGATACCACAAGTATAGTAAAAAGTTATGGTCACTAGAAAGTAAAAAGCTATTAGAGTATATAGTATAGGACTACAAGATAGAATTAAAAGAGAGAATAAGTCTAAAGTTTTTTCTAATCTATAAGCTTACTAAAACGGAGTTAGTAGCGCTTAAGGAGTTTATCTAGGAGAACTTACGCAAGGGATATATTAGACTATTATAGTTATTAGCAGAATATCTAGTACTATTTATTTTAAAGAAAAATGGAAAACTTAGGATGTATATAGATTATAGACAGTTAAATAGTATTACTAAGAAGGATAGATATCCTTTACCCTTAATTAGTAAAATCCAAGACTAGATAGGCAATATAAAGATCTTTATAAAGATAGATCTAAAATAGGCGTACCATCAGATTAGAATCAAGGAAGGCAACAAATAAAAGACAGCCTTTAGGTTAAAGGAAGGACTATATAAGCCATTAGTTATACAATTTAGGCTTATAAACGCACTAGCAACATTCTAGAAGCGAATTAATAGTATATTAGGAGAACACCTAGATAAGTTTATTATAGTATACCTTAACAACATTATTATCTACTTAAAAAGTAAGGAAGAATATAGAGAACATATTAAGTAGGTCTTAAAGAGATTATAAGAAGAATAGATACTAGTAGTAATTAAGAAATACAAGTTCTTTACCCAGAAGACCAATTTTGTTAGATTTATTATTAAACTAGGCCAACTTAGTATAGATCTAAAGAAGATTAAGGCTATAGTAAATTAGCAAGAACCAGAGAACGTTATACAGTTAAGGTTATTCCTAGGGTTTTATAATTACTATAGAAGGTTTATAGCGCAATGGTTATAGAATATTAAGCTATTTATATAGTTAATAAAGAAAAAGGAACTATAGGCATAGGGAAAGGAATAATAAGAACTATTTAAGAGAATTAAAGAGTTATTTACCTAGGAGCTAGTTCTTAAGATTTATTAACTAGGTCTAAAGACGGTTATAAAAATAGATATATTAAACTTTATACTAGGGGTATACTTTATATAGAAATATCTAGATGGATGGCACCTAGTGGTATACTACAGTTGGAAGATAACACCACTAGAGTTAAACTATAACATCTATAACAAGGAGTTATTAGGTATAGTTATAGTACTTAAAAAATAAAGAGCATTCTTATAAAGTATAGAGAAACTATTTATAGTTAAGATAGATTATAAGAACCTTATAGAATTCCTAACAATAAAGGAACTTAACTAAAGACAGGTTAGATAGGCGGAAATACTTATAGAATACCATTTTAAAATTCAGTATACTAAAGGTATAGATAATGCACGAGTAAACGCTCTAAGTAGAAAAGCTAAACTATAAAGTAATAAAAAGCTGTTAGGAGCTTTATTGCAAAAAGATTAAAACGGATTAATTAGGTATAATTATCTAAAGATTATAATAACTAAGGAAAGTCAGATCTATAAGTTACTAAAGAGTAATTAGATATAGAAGATCTAAAAGGCATAGGCAAAGGATCTGGACTTAGAGTAATATAAAAATAGAGAAGCAATATATATACCTAAGTCTATTATAGAAGAATTTGTTAAGGAATTCCATAAGGGAATAATATAAGGACATAATAGAGCTATAGGCTTAGTGTTAAGACTTTAAAAGAAGTACATTATTTAAGAAATCTGGGGACTAGTAAAATAAGTTATAAAGGAATATCTAGATTGCTAAAGAAACAAACTAATAAGGTATAAGCCGTATAGAGGGCTATAACCTATTAAGATACTAGGAAGACTATAGGAGGTTATATTATAGGACTTTATTATTAAGTTACTAAAGTTAAGAGATCCTATTATAGGATAAGATTATAACACGATTTTAGTAATAGTGGACAAGCTAATAAAGTAGGGATACTTTATAGTATACACTAAAGAGATATTAGTAGAAGATGTCGCTAAAATCTATATAAAGGAAGTGTTTATAAGACACGGAGCACCAAATAAGGTTATATTAGATAGAGATCTAAGATTTATAATAGTATTTTAGGAAGTATTTTTGGTAAAATAAGGGGTTTACGTAGTAATATCTATAGCATATTATCTATAGATGGACGGATAAATAGAAAGACTAAACTAGATACTAGAGCAGTATTTAAGGCATTATATTAATTATATATAGAACAATTGGGTATTATTATTACCAATTACACAGTTTGCATATAATATAACACCACAAGAAGGAATGGGAACATTACTATTTAAGGTAAATTACGGGTATAAGCTAAGAACGTTATTATTACCACATTAAGTAAAAAAGACGAGTAGCACAGCTAAGTAAAGAATAGAGATATTAATAAATCTTTATATAGACCTTAAAGAAACAGTTAAACTAGTATAAGAAAGAATAAAAAGGTACTACAATGCTAAGAGATCTAAGGGACCAGATCTTAAGGAGGGGGATAAAGTGTAGCTACTATATAAAAGTTTTAAGAGTTAACAACTAAGTAAGAAGTTAGACTATATTAGACTAGGACCTTTTAAAATTAAGTAAAGAATTTTATTAGTTATATATAAGTTAAACCTACTAGCTAAAATGAAAATCTACCCTATACAACACGTTGCAATGCTAGAGCTAGTATATAGGAGTATTAAGCTACCAGTTTACAAGGCAGATACATATAGAGGACAAGAGGAAGATAAATAGTAAGTTTTAAAGGTTATTAGTTATAAGGATGTAGATGACGAAATATAGTATAAAGTAAAGTAGATAGGCTATAGTAAGACTACCTAGGAACTACTAAGTAATCTAAAAAATGTTATAGGAAAGGTATAGGAGTATTAAAAGAAAGCAGGTTAGGTAATATTAATAAAAAAGAATCGCTAAAGAACGAGTTACCTAAGGGGGACCTAAGAGGAGCAATTACTAAGCTACTTAGAGTTGTTTCCCTTATAGGAGAAAAGCCAGTTCTTTTATTACCTAGCTTAAATAAACCCTATTAAACAAGTTTCTACTCCTTAAAATGGACCTTCTTATAGATATATTTAAAACGTTAAAGACAAGTATAAGCTAAATATTAAGCTTTAAGGACGCGTGTGGACTCTTCTAAGGTATATTAAACCTTAAGTAGCGCGGAGGCCAGCTTACCATTAAGCTTTATAGCAGTAGATTAAATATAAGACCCTATAATAAGTTACTTAGGGAACTTAAAGACTATTAAAAGTTATAGGACGTGTACACTTAGCGTTAGAGACAGAGTAAACATTACAGGATAATTAAATATTTGCTTTAGTATACTTGGAGTAAAAAAAGGGTTATTAAGACATAGGACTTACTAGTATAACGCATACTAACCCCTTTTTAGCATAATAAGAGTAGGGGATCGCCATTACCTTACCTAGCGATAGTATGGAGGAAACTGTATAAAGGCAACACTTAACCTAAGAAAAAGAAGAAGAAGCTTTAGGTATAATAAGTATAAATATTAACTAGAATAATTAAGCGGATATTACACCTCTAGTAAACGACTTGGAGATATTAGAAATCTTTAAGAACAAAGATAAAGAGGAGAGAGATAGTATTACAGACGCTTTAAGTACAATATTATAACTACTTAAAGAAGAGTTGGCGGAAGCTAGTTAGTTAATATAGGTATAGTCTAAAATAGATCTGGTGGAACTATGTAATAAGGAATAGTAACTAAGGTTATATAGTATTAAACGTATTAACTGTATTAAATGGAAGGGATATTATATTTAATATAGACAACACGTACCTTATATACAAGAGAGGATTTCTTAGGAGTACGGTTGTGTATTTAAAGAACCTTAGTCCCTACTATAGATAGTTCTCTCCTTGTAGTAAATCTTAGAATAAAGTTAGAGTTAATCTGTTGGGTAACTACTCCACCAGTTATTATTATATTGTTATTTTGTTCTTACCTATATACCTAGCCTAATAATAGAACCCACCGTAGTTCCTACTACAAGGTTCCGTTACACTGGACGACAGATTAACTAGGATTTAAATAGATTAAGCACTTTAATACCTATACAGAGTCTCGTATAAAAGGGACGTATTGTCTACTTATTCTAGATAGTCACGGCAGTTATACAACACCTAAATTCGATCAATACTGTCGTATAAATAATATTATTACGCTCTATATGCCTCCGCATACATCGCATCTTCTCCAGCCACTTAATATTAGCTGCTTTTCCCCATTAAAGCGCTTATATGGTTAAGAGGTCTAGTAGCTCGTTCGTTAAGGAATCCATTACATTAATAAGGATGACTTCTTAATAATCTATTCAAGTATCCGTCCGTCCGTCTTTATGGATCAGAATATTAAGAGTGGCTTCCAAGCTACAGGACTTATCCCATATAATCCTCAATATGTTTTATCGTCGCTTACTATTGTAAAGACACCCCCTCCGCCAGGTACAGCGAATGAAGAAGTACCTCTGTGGACGTTAGAAACGTCTCGTAATTTTACCGAGCTTGAATAGCAGGAGAAGCTTCTTTGTACGCTTCTTTAACGTACGTCTCAGAGTCCAATAAGTTAAGCAATGAATCGGCTTATCAAAGGATGTCAGATGGCGATGCATTCGGCAGTAATACAAAGGAAAATAATAAGCTTCGTACGGCTAATCAACGTTAAAAACGAAAACAGCAGTACCGTTATCAGTATATTGCACACAGTGGCGTTTTATAGGCTTAACAAGGCCAGTTTTTAATCTAGGAGAGAGAAAATAGGAATTAAGAGGCCGATCAGAATAAGGAAACTGTTGTATGACAACACGCACCAAGGACGTGCAGTAACTGTCATATTCAAGGCCATATAATTCGTACATGTCCAAATCTAAAAGAATGTAATTAGATATATTTTTAATTCAATTAAAGGCGTTATAGTGGATTAGGGCTAGTTTACTAACTTTTTTCTACCTATTTGTGCCTACCTGGTCGACGCCGCCAGGTAGGTCAAATTAAAGCCCAATAGGTGGATTGTAAGCGCCACTAGCAAGCGCTCATGCAGGGGTATAGATCAAACAGGTAAAAGCGGTTCGTTTACTAGAGGTAGTCGCCAAGGTTACTAGTAGGCGAAATAGCGGTAGAGCAGGGTTATATAAGCCGCACGTAGGACGTCTAAAGGCTCTATATAAAACAAGTAGTTAGAGCCTTATAGATATAATCAACCCGTTCTTAATATACGCACCTTTTTTATAGGCGACGACAACAAGCCCATAGAGGCCAGCCCTATTAATACTACTACCAGCATAGCTCCCCCTGCCCCTGGCCATAGCCATAGCCCAACCGCCACCTTTACCACCACCTCTACCACCACCTCTACACCCAGTATGACGTCCTCTAAAGCTGCCTCTACTACTACCTTACTAATATCGACACCTGTAATAAAGCTGCTGAAGAAGCGAGTAAGGGTAAATACAGCAAAGAAGGATCTTATAGCTGCTAGTACTAGTTCTAAGCCACCTACCAAAAAGACTCAGAGGAAGAAGGCGGCAGAGGGCGAGAATCCTAGTAAAAAGCCTTAATTAGTATAGCTTAAGGCGTCAAGTAAGGCGTTTCTAAAGTATATAAAGCTATTAGTTACCCAAGGCAAAGAGACCAATAGAGCTACATTTAAAGCCACCAATTACGCTAACGCTATTACCTATATTAAAGTTAAATCAGGCCAGGACCTTACTCTCAATTAGTTAACAAATAAGTACAATTATTGGAAGGCTATATACCGCAAATAGGAAGCGCATATTAAGGCATATTTAGGGTAAGGTAAACATAAGGTTACTAGCTTGCCATAAACTAATAAAGAAGGCGTTATAAAGGGCTATTTTAATAGCTATATTAAAAGGAGACCTTTTAAAACAAAATAGCCTATTTACTATAAGCAACTAACGGAGCTACTTGCTGGTAAAATAGCCTATGGCAATTATGCCGGCACAATTAAGAAGGCGCTTAATAAGGATTTGGTTTAGAACCGGGGCAATATTAATTTAAATTTGTCTAATTATAACAACAAGGATAGTAAGGGCGAGTATAAGGATAGTAAGGATCCAAATATACCGCGTAGTATAGTTAAATAGAGCCCATCTAGTACGCCAATCAATGGCTAGAGCCCTACTTCTATACTAGGTGTATTAACGCCCTTAACGCCCTTAACGCCTTCGCGATCCTCCTCAGTATCCTTATTAATATTATCTTCCGCAAGCTAATCTCCCTTGCCTACGCCTAGCGTGACGGAAAAAAGGGCTCGAAACACTAAGAAAGTAAAGAGGCTAGAGTTAATAAAGCGGTTAATAAAGAACGCGGCCAAGGCTGCCAATTAAAGCCATCTGTTAAAGATATTAGCGGTAACAGAAGCTTTAAGTAAGAGTATTAGCAAGGCAGCGGCAACGTTTAAATCATTAAAGATAACGCTATTGGCAATACATAGCTCGCCAATTAAGAAGGCTATAGGTAGCTTTATTTATAATTTTAAGTACCTTCCTACTATTAATCAGCAACTTATTCTAAAAGGATTTAAGGTTAAAAGCAGAACCTATATCTTTAATTCACTTACTGGTAAAGCTCGAAAAGGGTATATTAAGCAGCTAATAGTTAATATAAGACGGCAGCAGTTGCATATTAAACAATTAGGGTCCTTTGGTGGAGGATTAGAGGTTAGTAATAAGTTAGAGGATTAATATAACATTAATTTTTGTAACAGTGCAAGTATAGGAGAATTAAATAAGCGACTTGATTTTAAACGTAGCTCTAGAGTCTCTATATATACATAAGGAAGATGTAGGGAATAGAGATAGGTGGCAAGAATTACAAGGGTAAGCAGCTGAAATAGTGAGATATACAGGGGTAAGCAGCTAAGGTAGTAAGACGGTAGTAAACAAGTCCGATCTTAGGTCGATAACAGCATAGTACCAGTAATCGGTTACACACCCCCCTAGATTTAACGGTGTAGTCAAAGCTATAGAAAAACAAATAAAGGTAGAAGCTATACCAAAATAAGAAATTTTAGATACAATTTAGGAGTAGTAAAGGGATAGGGTGACATTCAAGAGTCTTTATCAGATAATGTAGTAGCAATTTAATGTCAAATATCCACCAAATTTAATTGCTTTATCCATGCCTCATACCTTTGACGGGGTAGGATCTTAGTAAGTCCGTTGGCAGGCATCTTGTCTATAGGGACCCATTAGATATCAATCTTTTTGTCTTAGACCTCTTATCTAAGCCAGTGCTAATAGACGTCGATATGTCGAAGCTTGGTATCAAGCTTTGGTATATCCTGTCTTAGGAGTCGTATAGTCTGCATATTGTCACATAGTAGGGTAAAATCATGTTCTAAATTGAGACCGATTGCCTCAAAGAAACGCTGCCACTAGATAATCTCAACAGTAGCTATAGACAGGGAAAGAAGCTCCGCTTTAGTAGTTAAGCAAGTTACTAATTGTTATAGGGTTGCCTTCTAATTAATTAGTCCTCTAAATAGCATAAAAAGGTATCCTTAAGAGCTCCGTCTGGTGTCTTTATGGTCCGCAAATACTACATCAGATGCTCCATAAAAGGTAACGTCTTCTCCTTTAGGGTTTCTAAAGTAGACATATGCTCTAAGTACTTCGCCAGAGTATTTAATAGCTGTAGATTTTGTTCCAAGGTAATAGGCAATGGCTTGGTTTAATACATTAAGGTGCTTTTAATTTGGACTAGTAAGAAATTTGGCCAGTTTTAAATGCGTCTTAGTAACATTAGGCCTTCCAAAAACAGTAAGGTGCGTAAGGGAACCAACCCGTTACTAGTAGGCTAGTGTTCTTTAAGGGTTTGTCTACTAGTCAGACGGAATCAGTTCTTTAGCAGGAAGTAGTAACTTAGAAAAATTTCCTGGTTAAATATTAAATTAACTGGCTATCTTTTTAATATAGGAATCTTGGCAAAGCTAGAGCTTTCTACTTGCCCAATCTCGCTCAATTCAAATTTCTAGAAACCACTATAGGTCTCCTAGTACACGGATCTCGTATTAATATAGAAGTTTAGCTTCAAATTCTTCTAGTCTTTAAATGTCCTTTTTGGCAAACAGGATGGCAATATTATCTATATAAAAGAAGACAATAAGTCGTCTATTAGTGTAAAGGCAGTTTATACCTGGGACAGGCTTCAATCCGAATTTAGCTAGTATATTAGTGAGCTCTTTGTACCAAAGTAGTAGTAAGACTTTTAATCCGTATAGCGCTATAAGTAGCTTTAAGATATATCCATTTTAATTAAAGCCTTCTAGGTAGTAACAGTAGACTGGCTTGTCTAGTCTTGCATTCGTAAATATATTCACAGCGTTATACTGTCAAATCTCCAAATTGAATGCGGCTGCTATAGCCATAAGGGCACGGAATATTCGAGCAGCTAGGGTTGCTGCATAGGTCTCTTCTTTAGTAATCTATAGGTCTCCACAGACATATAGTCAAGCCTTTAGCTTTTAAAGGTAACCATCGCTGTCAAACTTGTATTTAAAGACCTATTTCAGTGAAAGGATCTGCTCGTTATATGCTTCTTCTTTTGGTACAGTCTCGAATATCCCTTAGCATTTTAGGTTATTGTATTCTTTTTCCATAGCCTTTTAAAAGCCGGTAGTTAAAGGGTGCTTTCTTAGCTCTTTAAGGTTCCTTGGTTTAGGTGGAAGATTGTCTTAATACAGGGAGGATCTAGTTCGGTTAATGTCCTTTACTAGTCCTATAGCAAAGCCAGCATAGTAACCAAATAGGGTAGGTATATTGGCTAATACTACTGCGTACGCTTGACATCAAATTCGTTTGGAACCTTCTAGTAGGATAAGGTCGGTAGAAGGATTGGCCGAGACCTTATTAGCTTATAGAGCTGTATTTGACAGTTCTGGCAAACCTGGCTAAATAGAAATTGCTTCAATTATATCTAGGATATCGTCTTGAAGTCCTTTTAGTGTGGTATTTGTTTCTAGCAGATCTGGAGATACCGTTTTGCTAAAAGTCGGTAGCTATTTAGTGTCCTTTACAGGAAGCTCTACTAAATCGTTTAATATAGTCATTTAATTTGCATTTAAGGTAGGTCTATATAAGATAGATTTATCCTTAGATTCGTCCTCATAGAGAGGTTCTGGTAGACTAATTGCCTAGATAGTATCTTCTAATGCTTCCCTAAGTAGGTAATCAATATTTTAACCCTTAGGGTTATAGAACGAGGTCTTGTTAAATATAACATCTCTAGTTTAAATAACTTTATAAAGGCTTAGAATCCAGATTTAGTAGATATTAGTTAAATTATAGCTAACCAGATATCCAATTAATGCATAAGAAGCTAGCTTGTCTCCCTTTCTAACTTATTTATTCAGCGTATAGGTCTTGCAACCGTATTTATACATATGGGTAAGTATTGGCGGCTTGCCGTAGGCGACCTTGTATAGAGTTTTCCACCCTAGTTGCTTATTTAGTGTTTGATTAAGTGTATAGCTAGCAGTAAGGAAAGCCTCTAGTCCTAAAAATAGGGGTAAGGATGCTTCTAGCTGCATAGACCTTAATTATTCTATAAGGGTTCTTCCAGATCGTTCTACTCCACCATTCTGTTCTTTAGTATATAGTGCTCGGCATTTAAAGGTAATGCCTTTGTCTGCATACCATATGTCTAGGGTATCTTCCGTTTATCTAAATACTTATTTATTATCACTCCAGAAGAAGACAACGTCTTAGTGGAATTATATCTTAATTAAGCGGTAAGTCTTGCGAATGGTAGGTAGGACGGTAGCTTTGTCCCTATTCTTAGAGGTAAACACAAAGTTAAATTTGGAATACGTGCAATAGAAATGCATAACATATCTATCACCATTATACCCTAGTACTCTAAGGTAGATAATATCAAATGCTAGCCGTTTAAATAGTTAAGTGGCTGGAAATTCGTGTTCTTGTCTTTAAGAGATCTACTGCGTGTGCTTTACTAGTAAGCAAACTTTATATTCAATTTTAAGCGGTACTCATTTATTGGTTTCAAATTCGGTCAGCTCTACGCCAATGACGTGCTTTAGAAGCTGCGCAATAGCATTAGGTCCTATATAGCCGAGTATTTTATACCATCTTGTAGCTGTAGCTCTGATTGGTTTATAGGCTATACGGCTAGGCTAGTACCTCTTAGAGATTAAGAATATTAATTAAGTTAAATCTAGGGTACTTGTAGGCTCTCTGTGCATTAGTGCCCAGTGGCCCCCTAGTCGTTTCGCATAGTAGACTGTTTCGCCAGTTACTAGATAGTAGAGCAAATTTCGTCTAGAGTCGAAATGGATGTCGTTTTCAGTGGCTCTTAATAGCGCTACGATATTTGTAAATATAGTAGGTACTAGCGCTACATAGGATAGCTTCATTTTTAGCTTTCCAGTAGGTGTATTAACAGTAATAGTTACTATTCCATAAGCTTGTATTTTTTCAAAATTTCCGCTAGTAATTAGGTAGTCGTCTTCTGCTGCTAGGTAGGAGAAGGTAAAGTCTTTTTTATTATTACAGATATGGGTATCTACGCTAGGGTTAAGTATCTAGGTATTCTGGAGTTTAAAAGGAACTTAACCAGTACTAAACACGGCAGCATAGCTAGTCGGTTTAGTAGAAGGTAGAGTTTTAGAATTAAAATTAATTATAGATTCTGTGTTCTAATTATTTTCCTTTACTTCCTATTCTCTTTTTTGAATTTAGTTAACGATGCGTTTAATCTAAGGTGTAGATAAGATAGCTTTATCTACTTTCTTCTGGACATCTACCCTTAGTCTCCATTCTTAAGGGCGCTTATACTTGGCGATGTAGTAGCATTTGTTAAACCAATATATAAGGCCGTATATGCATTCCTTGTTCCATCTTAAATTTAAATTTAAATTGCTGTTGGAGTCTAAATTAGAATTGGAATTTGCGTTGCCTTAAAGAGTTACAAATGCGGAGTTATTAGCAGCTAAGGTAGACGATACTTACTATATGCGGTAGTGCTCCTTAAATTCCTCAATAAGGTCGATAATAGATAGGGCCTCTTTGTTTTTCCATTCTTTTCAAATAAGATCTACTTCTAGTGCTCCTATAAAGCTAGAAGAGATGGGTTTAATTACTTATACAAAGTTATAGTATAGCCTAAAGCCTTATACGTCTAGAAGCTTTAATTCCTCTACTAGCTTATAGACACTCCTCTAGTTATTCAACCATTTTTCAATACTCTGCTTTTTGTTATAGGCTTTAAGAGCCGTGTATTGATTTAGGACGTCGCGCTTTTAACCTAAGAAGGTAGGGGCGAGTACAGTCTTCAATTCTTAAAGGTGTTCGTATACCGTTCTAAGGTCTTTAATAAGAGGGAGGTAGGCTACTAACATCGTGCAGACAATATAATTGCTAATATCATTTATAGCTTACTCTTGCTTCTAGTGCACGTAGAGGTCGTCCTTATACTTAGCGTAGAGTTAATTGTATATAATGAGTTGGTTTGGATCTAGCTTGGCTATTAATATAGCGGTAGGAAGCACGTCTTTTAGTATAGGTCGACTGGGTAACTATAGCTTTAGAAGCTTATCTTTCTTCTTTAATAGGTCTATATACTACTATACGTTGTTTATTTTAGCAGTGTTTTAAATAATAAAGAACCATTGCATCCAATTAGATGGCTTTTTAAGGATAAGGTTGAATTTTGAATAAGGTCCATCAGTATTGGTTATCATTTTTAGAATTTAATAGGTTAAGTAGGGTCCTAGGTTAGCGTCTTGGCGAAACCTTATTTTAACGTTCTAAGCTTTTAATTTGATTCGTCGGTTTGTTTATTTGTTAGGTATATTTGTCAGCCAGGTACGATTATCCATTTATTTAGTAGGTAAAGAAGCTTAAAACACTTGCAAAGGTAGTAGAAGTAGTGACTTCGTAAATAAGGTAGTAGATTGATTGGTTTAGCAGGTAGTGCAATCCGGACTCATAACTATAACAGTGCAAGTATAGGAGAATTAAATGAGCGACTTAATTTTAAACGTAGCTCTAAAGTCTCTATATATACATAAGGAAGATGCAGGGAATAGAGATAGGTAGTAAGAATTATATAACAGAACCTTGTAGCAGGAACTACAGTAGGTTCTATTATTAGGCTGGGTATATAGGTAAGAATAAAACAACAACATAATAATAACTGGTGGAGTAATTGCCCAACAGATTAACTCCAACTTTATTCTAAGATTTACTACAAAAAGAGAACTATCTACAGTAGGGACTAAGGTCCTTTAAATACACAACCGTACTCCTAAGAAATCCTCTCTTGTACGTAAGGTACGTGTTATCTATATTAAATATAACGTCCCTTCCATTTAATATAGTCAATACGTTTAACACTATGTAACTTTAGTTATTATTCCTTATTATATAGTTCCACTAGATCTATCCTAGACTATACCTATATTAACTAACTAGCTTCCGCTAACTCTTCTCCAAGTAGTTATAATATTGTACTTAAAGCGTCTGTAATACTATCTCCCTCTTCTTTATCTTCGTTCTTAAAGATTCCTAATATCTCCAAGTTGTCTACTAGAGGTATAATATCCGCTTAATTATTCTAGTTAATATCTATACTTATTATACCTAAAGCTTCTTCTTCTCTTTCTTAGGTTAAGCGTTGCCTTTATACAGTTTCCTCTATACTATTACTAGGTAAGGTAATGGCAATCCCCTACTCTTATTACGCTAAAGAGGGGTTAGTATATATTGCGCTAGCGAGTCCTGCGTCTTAATAACCCTCCTTTTACTCCAAGTATACTAAAGCAAATGTTTAATCGTCCTATAATGTTCGCTCTATCTCTAACGCTAAGTATACACGTCCTATAACTCTTAACAGTCTTTAAGTTCCCTAAGTAACTTATTATAGGGTCTTATGTTTAATCTACTACTATAAAGCTTAATAGTAAGCTAGCCTCCGCGCTACTTAAGGTTTAATATACCTTAGAAAAGTCCGCACGCGTTCTTAAAGCTTAATATTTAGCTTATGCTTATCTTTAACGTCTTAAACATATCCGTAAAAAGGTCTATTTTAAAAAGTAGAAACTTGTTTAATAGGGTTTATCTAAGCTAGGTAATAAAAGAACTAGCTTTCCTCCTATAAGGGAAACAACTCTAAGTAGCTTAGTAATTGCTCCTCTTAGGTCCCCCTTAGGTAACTTATTCTTTGGCGATCCTTTTTTATTAATATTACCTAACCTACTTTCTTTTAATACTTCTATACCTTTCCTATAGCGTTTTTTAGATTGCTTAGTAGTTCCTAGGTAGTTTTACTATAGCCTATCTACTTTACTTTATACTACATTTTGTTATCTACATCCTCGTAACTAATAACCTTTAAAACTTACTATTTATCTTCTTCTTATCCTCTATATATGTCTGCCTTATAGACTAGTAGCTTAACACTCCTGTATACTAGCTCTAGCATTGCAATATATTATATAGGGTAGATTTTTATTTTAGCTAGTAGGTTCAACTTATATATAACCAATGAAATTCTTTACTTAATTTTAAAAGGTCCTAGTCTAATATAGTCTAACTTCTTACTTAGTCATTAACTCTTAAAACTTTTATATAGTAGCTACACTTTATCCCCCTCCTTAAGATCTGGTCCCTTAGATCTCTTAGTATTATAGTACCTTTTTATTCTTTCTTATACTAGTTTAGCTATTTCTTTAAGGTCTATATAAAGATTTATTAACGTCTCTATTCTTTACTTAGCTGTGCTACTCATCTTTTTTGCTTAATATGGCGATAATAACGTTCTTAGCTTATACCTATAATTTGCCTTAAACGGTAATATCCCCATTCCTTCTTATAGTATTGCATTGTATATAAACTGTGTAACTAGTAATAACAATACCCAATTATTCTATATATAATTAATATAATGCCTTAAATACTGCTCTAGTGTCTAGTTTAGTCTTTCCGTTTATCTATCTATCTGCGGATAATACGCTATAGATATTGCTACGCAAACCCCTTATTCTACCAGAAATACTTCCTAAAATATTACTATAAATCTTAGATCTCTATCTAATATAACCTTATCTAGTGCTCCGTGTCTTATAAACACTTTCTTTATATAGATTCTAGTAATATCTTCTACTAATATCTCTTTAGTACATGCTATAAAGTATCCCTACTTTATTAGCTTATCCACTATTACTAAAATCGCGTTATAATCTTGTCCTATAATAGGATCTCTTAACTTTAGTAACTTAATAATAAAGTCCTATAATATAACCTCCTATAGTCTTCCTAGTGTCTTAATAGGTTATAGCCCTCCATACGGCTTATGCCTTGTTGGTTTATTTCTTTAGCAATCTAGATATTTCTTTATAACTTATCTTACTAGTCCCCAGATTCCTTAAATAATATACTCCTTTTAAAGTCTTAACACTAAGCCTATAGCTCCGTTGTGTCCTTATATTATTCCCTTGTGGAATTCCTTAATAAATTCTTCTATAATAGACTTAGGTATATATGTTACTTCTCTATTTTTATATTACTTTAAGTCTAGATCCTCTATTTATACCTCTTAAATCTTTTATATCTAATCACTCTCTAGTAACTTATAGATCTAACTTTCCTTAGTTGCTATAATCTTTAGATAATTATACCTAATTAATCCATTTTAATCTTTTTATAACAAAGCTCCTAACAGCTTTTTATTACTTTATAGTTTAGCTTTTCTACTTAGAGCATCTACTCGTACATTATCTGTACCTTTAGTATACTAAATTTTAAAATAGTATTCTATAAGTATTTCCGCCCATCTAACCTATCTTTAGTTAAGTTTCTTTATTATTAGGAATCCTATAAGGTTCTTATAGTCCGTCTTAACCATAAATGGTTTCTCTATACCTTATAAGAATACTCTCTATTCCTTAAATACTATAACTATACCTAATAACTCCTTATTATAGATATTATAGTTTAACTCTAGTAGTATTATCTTCTAACTATAGTATACCACTAGGTGCTATCTATCTAGATATTTCTATATAAAGTATACCCCTAGTATAAAGTCTAATATATTTGTTTCTATAACCGTCTCTAGACCTAGTTAATAGATTTTAAGAACTGGCTCCTAAGTAAACAACTCTTTAATTCTCTTAAATAGTTTTTATTATTCCTTTCCCTATACCCACAGTTCCTCTTTCTTTATTAACCGCGTAAATAGCTTAATGTTTTATAACCATTATGCTATAAACCTTTTACAGTAATTGCAAAACCCTAGGAACGACCTTAACTATATAACATTCTCTAGTTCTTGCTAATTCACTATAGCCTTGATCTTCTTTAAATCTATACTAAGTTAGCCTAGTTTAATAATAAATCCAACAAAATTAGTTTTCTAGGTAAAGAACTTGTATTTCTTAATTACTACTAGCATCTATTCTTCTTATAGTCTCTTTAAGACCCACTTAACGTGTTCTCCGTATTCTTCCTTACTTTCTAAGTAGATGATAATATTATTAAGGTATACTATAACGAACTCATCTAGGTGTTCTCCTAATACACTATTAATTTGCTTCTAGAACGTTGCTAGTACGTTTATAAGCCCAAATTATATAACTAATAGCTTATATAGTCCTTCCTTTGACCTAAAGGCTGCCTTTTATTTATTGCCTTCCTTAATTCTAATCTAATAGTATGCCTATCTCAGATCTATCTTTATAAAGATCTTTGCGTTGCCTATCTAGTCTTAGATTTCGCTAATTAAGAGTAAAGAATATCTATCCTTCTTAGTAATGCTGTTTAACTATCTATAGTTTATACACATTCTAAGTTTTCCGTTTTTCTTTAGGATGAACAGTACTGGATATCCTACTAATAACTGCAATAGTCTAATATATCCCTTATATAAGTTCTCCTAGATAAACTTCTTAAGCGCTACTAACTCCGTTTTAGTAAGCTTATAGATTGGAAAGAACTTTAAACTTATTCCCTCTTCTAATTCTATCTTATAGTCCTATACTGTATACTTTAACAGCTTTTTACTTTCTGGTAACCATAACTTTTTACCATACTTATGGTATCTCTTTGGTATATAACTTAAGCCTTACTTAGTTTCTTTATATATCGCTCCAACTTAGTACTATACTAACTTGGTTTACTGTCGCACTTTATACTATTATATATCCTTAATATTGACCTAACCTATAACCCAATTAATCTTTAGATTATACTCCTATAACTAAGGTATTCCTAGTATTGCCTTATCCTATCCTAATGGTAGGATATTAAAAGATATTCTAACTGGTCTCCCTTTAATAGTTAACTAAATAGGTCCTATTTTAAGATTAATAATACCTCCTCTATAGGCTATCTAATCTCCTAAAATTGTTATAAGTGGATATAGGTATTTCTTCTATCTATATAGTAACCCCATTCTTTCCACTACTTTTAGTAATATGTGGTTCCTTATTACTCCACTATCTACTAACGCTTTAAACTGCTAATCTTGCCACTTAGCTCTTAAATTTAGGTATTGTCCTTAAATTCCTTTAAGGGTCTAAGGTTCTAATACTAGTTCCCTCTAGTCCTATACGCCTCCCCTTTTCCTAACTATTAGCTGCTAGATTCTGCCTATACTTAATCTAACTTTAGCTAATATTTAGTTTATTTCTTTTCCTCTATATACCATAGATAAGTATTCTCTAGGTACTTCTACTACTATTATCTATCTAGGCATTCTTCTATAAGGAATCTTCCTAGTTAAAGTATTAAGTCTCCTTAACCTTATACTTCTACTAGATGCTAACTATATATATACTTAGTATTTCTAAACCGCTTTTTCTCTAGTGCCTAATATATCCTTACTAGGTACTTCCGGTTCTTGTCTTTAGGTGCTTTATATATATTACATATATTATCCACACAAGCTATCCACAATAGTGTATAATACGCTATATATCTTAGGTTAACTCTTAGTTTATTTTTATTTTTAAGTTTAAACCTATACCTAGTTAACCTAACTACTAGTATTTCTGCTATAGGTACTAAGATTTATTGCTTACTTCTCTAGTCCCTAAATTCTTCTTCTAGGTTCCTTAACATCATAATTAATACTCCTTTAATATAACTTATACGTTTTTCTGTAATAGGTTAGTCTTAGACAACTTTTTTATCTAGCTATATATAAAAGTCTTCCTATTTATTGTTGTGTTATTACCTATACCACTTTTTATACAACTGGTTTAGTGTGTATAGTCTATCCATTAGAAAGTACCTTATTATCGCTACATTATAACATCCTTTGGTATACCTTTCTTTAAACCTAGTTAGAATATCTAAATCCTCTTCTTGTTCTAGTTTATCTAACCATTTTACCCTAGGTATCCCTGCACTTAGCCTATTAGTAACTCTTTATATAGGTGCTCTGTTTCTTATACAACCTAGTATAGCTAACCTCTTGTCTAGCTTTTGCTCTTGCTATATAATAATTCTTATTCTAAACTTATCTATAGTTTCTTATTTTCTGTGTCTTGTAGCTAGATCTTTATAATCGTCTTGCTTTTTAATCCTAGTATTAACTATTTAATCTTTAGGCTAAATACTATATTTACCTAGAATTGCTAACGTTCTTATTTATTCCCTAAACTTATAGTTCTTAAACTTGCGTCCTATACTTATTTATTTATTACTAAACTAAGTTACTGCCCTTTCCCATCGGTTTTTATCCATTATAGGTCCTTAGGTGTGTCTTATCTTACTTTAAGAATCTTAAGCTTCTTATATCTCTTCTTAAGAATCTTAAGCCTATAGCCTTTTACCTTTATTAAGTAATAAGCTAGCACTAGCAGTCGTCTACTTACTTAGTTTCTTTTAAACGTTACTTCTATTGTCTTATAAAGCGATGGAAATTGTATCTAATAGTATTATAATACCTATTACTAAACCTTGTTCCGTAATGGTCTTAGTCTCTACTTCTATTTCAACTTCTCTAAGGTCTATATGCTCCTAGTAAGCTGCCTTTATTGCCTTATTATTGGTAAATGCTTTACCTATGTTAAATTTATTATCTTTAATGTCCGATCTACGAGCTAGTTTATTAGTTCCTTTAAACTTAGATAATAATAGCTCCTATAGCCAATAGCTTGCGCCATACTTAGCGTCCTTATAAATTCGGTATGCGTTGTTATAACAATACGCAAAACTGTTAATTAAACACTCTTTTATTTCTTATAGTGTACCATCGTCCCTTTATACGTATATGCCGTCTACTAGCCTAGTTCCCTTTACCGCGTAGTTACTCTAACCACTTCTATAGTCTTTAGCGAAATAACCTTGTTTTCCACAATTTATATAAGCCCTATCTTTAAACCATTTTTCTTGCTATAGAGTCCGCCTAAATGTCTTCTACTACTAAGATCCCTGGTTTAGCCTCTACTCCTAGGTCCTTTAATTACTTAATCCTTAACCTCTAGGTTTCTATAGTTTCTTTTCCCACCTTTAGGTTTCTTTAGTACCACTTAGGTTTATTAGCTCTACGCCATTTTATAGTTTTTAACTCTATGTCTGTTATTACGTACTCTGCGCCTTATATAACTATAGAACTCTGTCTTGCCCTCTCTTAGCTTATTCCCTTTAATAGATTCTATTATTAATCTTTATTAACTAATCTATTAACTCTCTTAGAGTATCCGTATCTTCTATTAAAATAATTATATCCTAGACTTTAGCCTTAAGTCCCTATTTATACTATGCTATAAGCGCCCTGTTATTCCACTTAACCTATATAGCTAGTGTTTAAAACTGTGTTGTATACTTAATTGCTAAAGTGCGTTATACTAAGTTCTAAAGCTTTTATTCCACTGTAGTTATGGCCTCCGGGTCTCTAAATATCTGCGTTAGTTATTCTACGAACCTATTCTAACTAGTAAATATATACTATACGTCCTAGTTAGTAGTTGTTATGCTATTAGCCTATATTTCCATAAGATATAGCTTAAACCACTTAAGTGCCCTCCCCGTTAGGAACAATCCTACATAGGCTACTTAATCTAACAATATTGCTAACTTTACTCCTTTCTGTACTACCTTAAAGTATATTTGCATAAGAAATCCTTTAAGCTTTAACTTTTCTCCTAAGAACCGTTTAATTAAAGGTAACTTGATCTTTACTACTCTGATTCCATTAATGCGTTCTTTAAGTATCCTATTATTATCTTATAAGTAATTAACTATTTCCTATAACTAACCTTATATAACTACTTGAGAATCCCCCTTATCTATACTAGTATTACCTAGCCCTAAGGTTGTAGCTGCCGTCGACGCCGTTGTAACTAGTACTACTCTTAGTGGCATATTATTCAATCTTATTCAATACCATAACCTTAGTAGTGAATGTGTAACGGAACCTTATAGTAGGAACTACGGTGGGTTCTATTATTAGGCTAGGTATATAGGTAAGAACAAAATAACAACATAATAATAACTAGTAGAGTAGTTACCTAACAGATTAACTCTAACTTTATTCTAAGATTTACTATAAGGAGAGAACTATCTACGGTAGGGACTGAGGTCCTTTAAATACATAACTATACTCCTAAGAAATCCTCTCTTGTACGTAAGGTATGTATTATCTATATTAAACATAACGTCCCTTCTGTTTAATATAGTCAATACATTTAATACCACGTGACCTCGGTTACCATTCCTCGTCACATAGTTCCACCGGATCCATTCTAGACCGTGCCTATATCAACCAACTAGCTTCCACCGACTCTTCTCCAAGTAGTCGTAACATTGTACTTAAAGCGTCCGTAACAAATTACAAGGATAAGCAGCTGAAATGGTAAGATATACAGGGGTAAGCAGCTAAGGTAGTAAGACAGTAGTAAGCAAGTCCGATCTTAGGTCAACAACAGCATAGTACTAGTAGTCAGTTACAATTTTAGCTCTAGTCCTTAAGAGGTACAGGCAAAGTAATTAATCTATAGCTAAATAACCTATCACAACTTTTTTAATAGTGGTGTTGCACGTATTTGTGGGTACTTAAATACTATACTTACAGACAAATCACATCTGCTACTTTGGTCTTTATAAAGATAGGTAATATTACTACCAAAATTAAATATTGTCTTCCTCTAGAACTTCTAGGACTTCTACTTTAACTACACCCAAGCCTTATAGCTAGAATATCCTAATACTGCTCCCATATTGCATCTGCTATATCCTCCTGCCGCTAGCTCATTACTTGCTTACTAATATTATAAGAAACCGTACAGTTGTTAGTATCTAAATCGTCCTTATTTTCGTAACTAGACTTGTCCTTATACGGATTACAGCCATTCTGGTTTAGAAAGTTATAAACCGCTATTAACGCCCATATAATCTTTACCTGCGTCTTCTAGGTATAGCCTCTGCGGCCTTTATTAAATATTAAAAAGCGCGCTTTAAGTACACTAAACATATACTTAATAACATTCCTTAAGGACGCATAGCGTAGGTTAAATAGTTTATACTTATCCTTTAGCCTCTACCTTATACTAGCCTACTCTTTTAAATAATATCTAACCTTTTAATATAGTACTAGGACTAAAGGATCATCAGCTACATATCCGGCGTCTACTAAATAGTATTTTTCTAGTAGTATATAGAAGCCTCAATCCTTCGCAAAACTAAGCACCTAGCCATCGTGTGCAGAGCCTTCCCACCCGGGTAAAATATACACGAAGTTTATATTAAAATCGCACACCGCAAGCACGTTCTGCGATATCTAGCCCTTCCTATTTCGCCATGCCGATTGCTCAGCTACTGGCACCAAAATAGGCACATGCGAGCCGTTAAGCGCGCCTATACAGTCACCAAAAAAAGGCCATATTTTGTCATTAGATTCAATCCGTTCGGGTATATAACTAGGCGGTAGTTTAACGATATCTTTATGCAGCTTGCATAGAGCATTAAGAACTTTATAAAAAACGCTTATATAGGTAAGTTCTAGTCCTCTATAACTTTAAATATTAACTACCTATAGGCTAATTATACAAGTCAAATATTAAAACTCCCACCTGACCATCCTTATACTTAAACCCCCCCTATATAGCGCTATAAATATCATTAGCTTCTGCTCCGCCGATATACATTCCTATAGGCGTAATTTGTATTTATTGACCAGCCGATTAAGCAGCAATTTAAACGTCCTTTGGTCCATATAGGTAAGCGTTTTAATCACCTTGGGAGGACCGTATAATAGCTCTACTATTATTGCCTTACTGCGCAGAGGATTGAATATCTGCTGGCGCTTACTATTTAATATAGGAAGGTTTTTCGCACCTTTAATAAGCACGTGGAACAGCGCCAGCAGCACATAGAGGCCTGCGTACACTGCTTTAGATATATAAGGCTTTATACTTAAGGTTAGTAAGAATCACATAATCCTTTAACAAAACATTATAATTGAGGTTAGATTAATCGAATAGGTTGCCCAGGTCGCCCAGGTAGACATACAGGACCCCCCCTTTTAAACAGAGGGTGCAGGTGGGATTCCACCTGTTCAATGGCCCAGGTGGGTAAATTCGCGCAGTCTATACTACTTTTGGCTATGTAATTGCGGGAAGCGCAAGGACGTCGAACAGGCTAGGTGGAATATTAATTTCAGCTGCTAAGACGACTCAACAGGTAGAAATCGAACAGGTGAGGTAAACAAAGCAGCTCCTACCTGTTGGATATTTGATCGACCTGGAAATATCGACCTGTTCGTTCCAGGTGGGTTTTTTGGGCGACGAACAGGTGGGCGCGATCAGGTGAAAAAAAGTTAGTAAACCAGCCCTTAATCGTACGGAGACGCGTCTTGGTGGTTGGTGGGGTGTCGAATGACTGGTGTTGACGAATGACTGGTGAAACACGTTACAGATAGAATTAGAAAGCGTTATGATACTAGAGTTGCTGATAAACAACAAGCAAACCCGCACAGGTCAGATTCTGGTTGGAGAACTCGTGCAAGGCGCCTCTACTGGCCCGTGAAGCCGTGCCAGGTGCTTTTAGTGGTCTAAGCAGGTTTGCTTGTTTGTTTATCAGCAACTCTAGGCCGTTATCTAATTGTAAGCGGATTGTACTTTTTTATCTCAGAACCGCCGTTTTCAGTTAGAGTCGGGCGTATACATGCATACAGTAGCATACGGAAAGCCATACTTGCAGAACGTCCACCAGTTATATGAGCAGCTTTCTGTTACGTGGCCCAATGACTTTTTCACCCCTCCTGTACTAAGAAGTATGAGAATTATAAAGGGAAACCCAATGCGACGACTCACACATTGCGCTTTGGATTCCAGCCGTATGTCCTCCGCATATGCCTAGAGTTGTCCTGTAATGACAAGACGTGTATCTGTACTACTAGGATAATTTTGAATTCGCTAGTAAGCCTATTAGTGTTTTTCCTTTATTTATTTATAGCTTTCGTTAACTAATAATGTAATAAGGTCGCCGATTTTCAAGCCTCAATACCATCATGAACTACGATAACGCCCTGGTACCCCAAGGTGCGCAGGCAGCCTTGCAAACGCTAGCAACAACTCAGATGATAAACGGCCGCAATATAACAGCAGTTTACAACGAAGGTACGATCGTCATGCCCACTAGCCGGCAAGACGGCGGCAATATTGCCATCTACAATGCCCCTGGGGGAACGGTCCTGCTGCAGGAGTCGTATAACTGCGGCTGGTGTAAGCAAGGGTTCAATAGCCATGCAGAGAAGAACGAACATAATCGGCTATATTCGCAGATATGCACACAGCATAACGTGTGCTTTTCCTCATAGCAACAGCATAACGCTCAATATTATCACGAGTACTGTGGCGTCCGGAATTGCGCAAAAGCTGGTGTAAACTTTGGAAGTGATACAAGGTATACGCAGCATTTTCGGAATAAACATAATTACACTTAGGTTCTAAAAGGACCAAGCAGATCTCTGGCAGACCTCTGGTAGATTTTAGGGATCTAATACTATGAAAGATTTGATATACATCCAGAGGAAGTCTTGAATTAGTACATCTACATATACTTATCGCCTTCTCGTATTAAGGCATGCCTTCTTGCCATCTCCCTTACTGCCTCGCCAATTTTCTCTGTTCTAGTCTTGTCTTGTCTCTGGCTCTGTCTTCTTAGATGGTTAGTATTTGAACCAGGTTTGCAAGTGGCTTGACCGGCGGAGTAATCGGTTCATTTTAATGAAGAAACAGGAGCAATCATAAAGCATTGGGCTCAAATGAACTCTTATAAATGAAAATAGTAATGGTGCCGTAAATTTGGCCCGTATCTGATCGATGCAATTTTTGATGTGGAGAGATAAGGCGTTTTTATACGAACAATAACCATTTTAGTAGCCCCGTGTATCTATTATAACAACTCACTGATACAGACCTAACTATTAAGACAGTCGGAAATCGCATGATAGAATGTAGCATATAAGGTGTGTCGGTGAAGTGGCGAGGACTGGGATTGTTCCTCTATACAGAAGTCAGATCCCACAATTCCCATCTCTTGCCAAGGTGTCCAACAGCTAGTCTTCAGCAAGCTTTGGGGCTTGGCAGCGAGCGAGCTGGCCAATCAGGGCCTCTAGCTGCGCTGCGCTGCCCAAATCTAGGTCGAGACTGCAGCGCGCTGGCAGCATTTCCTAATTAGGCAATTTAGATGGAGTTTTTGGAGTAGCAGTTGAAAATTTTGGCAGTACCTTAGTATATACACAAATTGACGTTGCCCAGTCGAAAATCTATTCTTGTTTGCCCAGTTTAGTGTAGTAAAAGTTGTTTATATTGTATCCGGAGGTTGAATAGAGCGTTGAGGTACTTTATCTGAGAGAGAGGCCCTATTTTTGAGTCAGTTTCCGCTCCAATCTTAAGCGTGTGTATATGAAGCTTACAACTCTAGCGTTTCTTCCGTCCTAGGCGGCTCGTAACTAGTAAGAAGGACTCGTTGGAACGCGCTGTTCGCCCTTATTGTTGATAGTAAGAGGCATAGAGGCCGAGGAACCAGGCGTTAAAGGTACTGAAGGACTTAATTAACGTGAAGCTCGTGGTGTAGATAAGGAAGGAGTAATAGGTGGAGCTTGAAGGCCTAGCTGGCGTGTGCGAAATAGGGTTGTTTGTGGCATCTTTATAAGTAAGGGCAGAGTACAATATTGGTGTATTGGAGAAGGGTTAGGGATCCTTAGTGGGGCTATAGTAAGATTCCCTAGTATCCTCTATCTTTTCCTAAAGTATTAGCACTTTGCTAAATCCGATATAAAAAATTTGACTTTTAGTGAGATAGTAGGAAGGGGGTTAGTAAACAATAGGTCTTCCATAGTCTAGGTCATCGGGCTACTTTGGTGAACTATATAGATCCTATTCAACGGCCAATCTTGACAAAAATCGCTAGGGAAGTAGTTCTCCGGGCTAACGTCTCGCCTGAGACACAAGCTTATGTTAAGCACGCCGTCAAAGCTGGTATGATAATGAGCTTCAGCAAACTTCTTGCATTTTTCGAGAGTGATATTGTTTTCTCGGTAATGACCCCCAACCTTCTATTAACTGTCAAAACCGGAAACAGCTTACAAGTCTAGGTACCTCAACTACGGAACTCTTCGGTAGCAAAATGCAGCGAGCTTGTTGGAATTACAAGGTTATAAGGTCACAGCGGAGGTGTCTTGAGGGTCTATTTGATGATAGAGATGACGCAGACGATGAATATTGATTGATTCGTGATGCAGTAGATGCGGTTGATGTCTATCTAGATTGACATGCAGAGCTCGCTCTCGCGACGTGTCCAGAGCTTAGTCAGCATCTCTCGCTTAATTCTGACAGAGCTGCATTACTCTTACTACCTTAAACGCACGGACCCTACTTTTGAAGCTTACTTCGGGCTAAGAGTTTTTGCTTTAAGAGCGCAAGAGGTATCAAGTACAGATGTAGAGTACTCTATGGCTCAGTTCACCGCAAACATAGGCAACGAGTGGATAGGACGAGTTAAATCGCGTACCTTAATGCTTGGATAGCTAATACTTCAGTAGCCGATGCTTTAGCAGTCAATGTTAAGCTTTACTCCGCCACCGTACATGCAAACAACCATGAGTCACGGCAGTTCCGAATCCTTAAGGTGAGATTGGTGTTGAAATGCAGGTTATAGGGCTAAAGCTCTATTATTGCTTATCTTCTATATAGGTGGTTAAAGAGATTTCAAGGAACTTTAACCGCACGGTCGAAGTTATCTAATTGGTCAGATTCCTACCAAGAGGTTCCCCACACAAGTCTTATTACGTAATATCGTTACAGGCTTGTTTTTCAATAATTTATCTCATGTTATCTTAGTTAACTTAAACCCATAGAGAGAAAATCCACCTTCTACAAACTCCTAAGCTAATCAGCAACTAGCACCGCCACACCTCTATAATCCCTGTAACTCCTATAAACTCCTAAACCAATTAGCGACCGGCGCCGTAGCCCAATATACGCTATAGGCGTTAGTGCTTGCGCTAGCTTTAGTGGCCAATTATGAAGTGCTAAGGTGGATTTCTCTTTAAGGGTCTGAGGGATTATAGTCGCGTTTTATAAGAGTGGCATACTCTTACTAGTAAACGACTGCTGTTTTACCTTTAACGCTATATATCGCCCTTAATATGGCCCTGGTTAGCTCACCAATACCTTTATTTAAAAGTTTATCTATTACTTTATATATTGCATCTACTATGGAACCTAACTGTACCCCTAATGGGCCTTTATCTGGGCGAGATACTTAAAGTCCTTTATCTAGCCTTTCCAACCCTTTATCCAGCCTCTCTAGCCCGCTAGTAAACCTTAGCAATATATCTAAGGATTCCTTTAATGGCAATAACTAAATAGATAATAACAGCCGACCTAATACTAATACTAATAAGCCTAAACCTCTCTTACCCTATTAACATAAGAGATAGTAGGGGCGTACGCATAAGTTACAAGCCGTGGTTAATATACTAAAACGAGTGCAATAGAGCTTTGGGTAATTTTTATCTGCTTAGGTTAGAGTAGATAATAAAAGAAATAGGGAGATTATAATTAGGTACCACCGGTATGCTTACGTTTAATATTAACAGCAAGCATTATTAAAGGCAGTTAGGGATAATCCGTAACTTAGTTATATTTAAGGGGTAGTTATACTAGCAGAGTCTTTTATTATAGAGTTAGATTGCCTTATTTAGGAACCCTATTTTGCTATATTTAATAGGACGTTAAATATAAAGGATTTAGATTTTAAAGTCGCCTTCCGCACTATATAGGACATTGCCCTAATATAGCATATAACTTTACTATAGCTGCTTAGTAACTAGCACGTATATAAAGCAAGTTATCTAGTAGGAGATTAGAAGGCTATGGTTTAGAACACTTTAGCTAAGTGGGTATATACTATTACTAATATAATCTATGCTTCTAGAGTAAAGAAGCGGTTTAATTTCTTTATCTTACTTATAGATATCTATCTTATAGGCTCTAGTATAAAAAGAAGGGTATTTAAAATATTATTGGGCTTTAGACTATATCATGGTTATCATTAGCAAATTATATTATAGGCAATATTGCGGAAAAGGTAGAGGTATATTAACTGTCTTGTCTCTATTTAAAAGTAACTCCTATAAACTTCTATAAACTCCTAGGCCAATTAGGGGCTAATATTTATAGAAGTATTTTAAAACTCTAGCGCATAACCCGCAAATAGTGGTTATATATAATAATGTAAACCTTAAGGACACAAAACGCAATAAGCTGCTTAGTTATACGTCTATTATACGTTCGCTAACAACTACTACCATTAAATTCTGTCCAGAATTGCCTTTATCTAGGCTATACTAATTAATATATAATCCAATAAAACCGCTGCAACTTAATAATATCTTCCGGTCACCTGGCTTTATTAAAGACGAGTTAACAGTAAAGATTAGCTATTACCTTATCGCCAACGCAATAAAGGGGGTTTATCTATATAGGGTAGAGCGCGTCTTTACTAAAAGTAAGCTTTTCCCTCAGATGCTAAGTATACACTATATTAATACTAGGAAGACTAAGTTTTAGTAGTTTAGTGCTATAATAGAAGACAAGGGTACTATTTAGGGTATATACGGCGTCTATAAGAATATTTTCCTTAACTAGTTTAGACTTTAGGCTCCGGATAACCCCTATAGCTCTATGTATAATAACTTTACTAATTAGCTCTAGCTTACCTATGGTAACCAGCTTACTGCGTATTATATTAGGTTGGTAAAATAGGAACAGGCCTACGTGGGTCATCCTTTTAATTGTTAGAACTAGCTTTTTAGTATACCTATGTAGTTCCATACATCAGGAAAAAATTTACCAGTATTTGATTTTACTTTTCTGCCATTTTAGCATTTTCCAGCATTTCGCAGAATTATGCGGCATTTATAATTAAGTATTAGCATTTAGCCGCTAAATGCGGCATTTATAACTAAGTGCTAGCATTTAGCTGCTAAATGCGGCATTTATAATTAAGTCTTAGCATTTAGCTACTAAGTACTAACTATAAGATTACTAAGCATACATAAAAGTATAATTTTTATAATTTTAATTATTTATATATATTTTTTTAGTATTAGTAAGCATCTATAAAAGTATAATTTTTATAAATTTAATATTAATAATAAAATTAATATATTTTATATTTTATATATTCTTTATTAATATTAGTAAGCATGCATAAAAGTATAATTTTAATAATTTTTTATTTAGCCGCACCTTAGTTAATACTATACGCTACACGTTATAGTGCGCGAAATGCGCATTTAGCCGCAATATGCTGCCAAATGCTGTAAAAATGCTGGTAAATTTTTTCTTAACGCTACTATATACGCTATGCTACTACCTATAAGTTACTAGAAGACACGTCCCTTAGCCCACATATATGCCACTATATAATCGTAATAGGTTTTGCTATATAGCAGCTATATATAGTATTCGGAACTATCTATAGTTGTATTATACTCTTATAATCGTTACCAGCATTAAATAGTTTTGGTATCTTCCTTACCTTAGCCTACTTTTAAGCTTAAATTGGCCTTCTCCTTATATACCAACTTCTGCAGTAACGATGTAAATTTAGTTAACTTTAACATCCTCTGCTTGATACTCGACTTCTAATTGGCTATAATAGTACTATAGTAAACGGGCTTAGTCTATTCTTGTTAATCTATTTAAGTAAATAGTTGATTTACCTCCGAGAGCTTATGGCTTAGCTTGACCATAATGGTGTAATTTGCGCGCTATAGGTTAATAGACAGCCTAATTAATATAAAGGTGCAAAGTAGGATCTATTTAAAGTTATTAGTATTGAAGGTTTGCCTAGCCTCAGCCTTCTTAATATTGGATATGCTGGCTATATAGCAGAGCACCTTATCTTTACTATATTCTTTATATAGCCTATTAAACCAATAAGCTAGTATAAGAGGTAAGCGAGTAGTAATAACAATCTTATACACTAAACCGTCCGTCCGTCTCTTGATATAAATACAATTGTAGATTTTTTTAGCTTTAAAGAACTTTGTATTCTATTAAAAATAGCGGTTAAGTATATTAGTGAACTCCTTACTAAGTGGGTTAGTAGTCTACTTAGCAACAATTAGGTTCTTAAGTGTGCAACTCCAAGTTTTTAGGTATTTATTGTTGGACTTAATTATAATAGGGGCTTGCTTGTCCTAGTATTAGACAACCTAGGCTACGCTTGCTGCCGTTTTCGCGTTAGTGTATAACTCGGCTTAAGTAAGTTTCGGTATCTTAGGTTTAGTATTTAGATCGCTACTATTTTCCTCCTATTTAGCCAGAAGTTCCTTATATCGGTACCTCTACTCTATTCTTACTCGGTCCTCTATAGCTGTAATTATAGCCGCCTTAGTGTTATTAGGGTCGGCCTATAATATAACTAATTTAAGATAGCTGTTCTTTGGGATAAGCTTTTGCTGGTTAAACCAGAGTATTAACTCCCCTCTATATATCTAAAACGTTAGAATAACTATGCAGAAAAATACAGCCAGTTTGCCGAATTTTTTATCTACTATTGCTCTAGCTGAGTTGGTCTTTGTATCCTTATAGAGACGCTTAAATTCCTTCTTCTTTAGCTAGATGTTTTCTTCTTTAAGCTTAAGCAGTACTTTAAACTCCATTCCCTTTAGTTTATCTACTTCTTCCTACTCGGGCCTCTTTAATCCTGCTATAATAAACCGTATTGGTTGTATTGGGTTCCCGTTATTAGGCATACTAAACACACTCTATACAGTAGGGCTGTAATTATACGCAATATGGTACTATTTAACTATATCCTAAATAAACAACATTAAGACTCTACTAGTTGTGTCTAGGGGGCATTTATCCCAGAGGATACGCCTAACCTATATTACACTCTTTGATATCTAATACAATCTAGGGGTTTAGCTATTTAGGTGTTTCTATATACTAGTTTATATAGTGATAAACCCGCGTATTAGTTATGTGGTAATACAATTTTATATAGTAATTAGAAGGAATTAGGTTAAGTATTTTAATACTAATAATTCCATTGCATTAGAGGTAGGGAGATAATTGTTCTTAAAACTAGCTTTACCCTATAGGTATAATAGGAAAGTCTTGCCAACCAGATATATATTGTTATCATTCTCCTATTATTCCTTATTAGTCCACTTAAGAGCCTTATGGATTTGCGGCTATTTGTCCTTTTTTAGTTTACCAAATATCTTAACTTTATTATAGCTAGGGGCAAGAATTATAATCTGGGGTAGGTTGGGGCGCTTTATAATCGCGCTATCTTGTAATATTGTACTCGCGTCCTTTAGGAACCCTAGCAGGCCTAAGGTTGGCGTAAGGACAACTAAGCAGCCTCGCTGTAGGTCTGTAAGGTACAGCTTCTTAGAGTTGTCTTTGTAGTAGCATATAATTAGCTGCTTTGCTACCTATAGGCATTTTATATCCAGTAAATGCATCTTAGGTAGGTAGCGGGTTACGTCCCTAGCAGCTTAGGCCTCTTAAACGTCTATTATATTCTAATAATAAAAGTAGTTTATTAGCTATTAAGTAATTATTTATACAGTCTTGCCCGCGCTGGGCTTATCTACATAGATACCGCCTCCTTTAATTGTCCTCTCTTACTTAAATGCCTAAGCTATATATACCACTTAGTATAGGCTAAATTTAAAGCCTAATATAAGGCCCTAATTAGGGAGTTTAATTAGGGCGGTTTTAGAAAGTGCTTTTAATAAGATAAGTAGGAAATACTCTAGAGTAAGCAGAAGATCTGCCTCTATTATATACGCTAGTATACTATCTAGGTTGTCCTTCCTGGCCTTATAGAGCTGGGCTAAGAAATTTTACTAGTTAAGTTCTTCCTCTGCGTCTATATTTTAGTCGTTATTATTAACTAAATCCTTATCTTTATCTCCACTCTCTGTGTCCCTAGAGTTAGTATAATGTGTAAACTAATTATTATATCTACCAGTATGTTGCGGCAATTTACTGTCCTCTATAGTAATATCTTAAGGGGTATTAACGGTTAGTAATACGATAGTAGGGTCGTCTATTATATCGTTAGGCTAGTGTATACCTTTAGGTTTAGTAATAGGTTGCGGCAATTTACCGTTATCTACGGCGATTTCTCCAGTACCGCTGTTACTTGCTAATGTGGGCTTATAGGTAGATGGGTTATATCTTCCCTTTACTAATTACCTTCTGTGCACAACCGGCTTGTTATTACTGTTTTCCATAAGGGTGCCTGCCGCTAATTCTAGTTAAGGGCGCTTCCTATATCTATTTAGGTTAGCCTTGCAACTGTTTAACTTCCTAGGCGCGACTAGCTCGCTTTTATTATTCTTTGCTAGGGTACTTATTACTAATCTTAGTTAAGGCCACTTATTATATCTGCCTAATTTGGTCTTGCTGTTGTCCAATTTCTTATGTCTAATAGGCTTGCCCTTACTATTTTCCTTAGAGCTATATACTGCTAATCTTAAACAACTCTACTTCTTACCTTCTCCCAGTTTGCTCTTGCTGCTAGCTTTATACAGTATTAGGACTTACTAGCTGTCTTTTATACTACATCTATTACGTCCAGGCGCCTTAGACTTAATGGCTGGTAGTATATTATTGGTTGCAGCGACTTAGGAGTTTAAGCTAGGAGGTAAGAATAATGCTATAAGCACGGCCTTCTTTGTGCCATTTTTTGCCATTTCGCTAAGAGCTGCAATACGTGTGCCCTTTAACCGTATTGTGAGGTTTTTATATCTCCATGGCGATATATAGATCTTCTTTTTAGGCGGACCGTTAATATTAAGCTCTATATAGGCTCGCAGTTCCTCCTATGGTTTGCCTAGAGCTATATATAGGTTTCCGCTTATTAAATATAAGACTTAAACTACCCTAACTATTAACTTACCCATTAAGCCTGTGGATTGGATTTTAATCTTAATATCTCCCATATTAATTACGTTGCTTACCGCTAGGGTTACTAGCTAAGGCGAAGGGATACTATACAGTGGGTTTGCGGTAACGTCTATAGGCTATATTATATATAGCAGCTAAGGTGGCGTCGTCTTATTTCATGCTTCGGTCTTTAGGGGTGACGTATATTTATATAAAGGTAGGTTTTTTAATTTCTTAGAGGTACTTAGTACCCTCCTTACGCGATTAGAATAAGCACTTCCTATAATTTTTAAAATCACCTACAGTTTCCAATCTGGTAGAGCATTGGTAAATTACAGGAGTTGCTTATAAAACTCCTTAATATATCCTTTTTTTATTATTATAGAGTTGCCGCGATATGTTATATGCTTAGGCTTGACTTTAATCGTGATATCTTTAACCCTTTCTTTTAGTCTATTATAGTTTTTAATACTTATTCTAAAGCCTTAGGCAATGTCCGCATCTTTAGTTGGCTTTAGGTTTGCCTTATACCACGCGTCTGGCTTTACCTATAGTTGCGTTATTATTAAGTCGCCTATTTGGTTAGGTATATATAATATTACGGCATATATTAAGTAAAAGGTAACTATTAAAGCAAAAGGGCTTTATGTGGTAGCTGGCTAGCGCTATACTAGTGTAACTCTAGTGTTAGATATAGTCAGAGGTTAGTTATTAGAGAGATAGAAGGTAGGGTAAGTAAGGTAAATAAAGGAGTAGTAAAGTGGTAAATCTTATAATTACCCATACATGCCCGCATAGAGGTAAAATTTGCTATTATTTACTGCTGCTAGTTAGGGTAAATGCGGCTAGACTTAGTGCTGTGTAGTTAAATAAGGGCATAATTATATAACTTATAGGGACTACCCTACTTAGCCTATTTAGGGCTAGGTGGCGGTCTAGTACTACTAAACTCTTGCAGTTTTTAATATAAGCGATTTGTTAAGTGCCTATAGAGGGGTAACTAGTTATTACGGCATAGTAGAATATAGGAGGTTATGGGCGTTACTCTATTTCTTATCGTCGTATAAAGTCGGTATATATGCGCGCCGCCAGAGTTAGAGGGCTGGCCTATGTCTATATATGCGGGCTCCATTGCTGTAAAATGTTTGCTATACAACGGGTAGTATTTCTAGTGGACGGCGATATATTGCACTTATTATAGACATTACTATATTTCTTATTATTATACAAAGTCAGTAGATATACGCGCCACTAGAGTTGCAGGGCCGGCCTACGTCTATATATATAGACTCCATTGCTGCGAAGTGCTTAGTATATAACAGGTAGTACTTCTAGTAGACAGTGACGTATTACACTCACTTTGTGATTACTAGTATTATTATTACACTACTAGCTCTCTATTAGTAAAAAAACAGGCCAATTTAGGGTATGGGCCAGAACGCTATACTTATAAAAATTAAAATAAACAACATTATCTTTATACTACTATAACTATACTAAGCACTACACTAAGCGGCTGCATAATTGTAGAAGGGTAGAAGGGTAGATAATATAGTATTAAGCCTATTAAGCGTTAAATTGTATATAGAAATCAATGCATTATATTATGTTTTGGTGTTATATAGCACATACCCTAAATTGGCCTGTTTTTTCGCTAATAAAAAGCACTAGGTAGTATAAGGGCGCGAAGAGGCTTCGGGGAAGATTTGAAGGAATAATATAAATTCTATCTAAATCTAAGGGTATATAGCTCTTGCAGAGTACAAGACGTTGCGTAAAGAAGAGAAAGGAATATAGAAAACTTATAACTAAATATTTAAGGGTCTTAGCAGTAGACGTATAGGCACAAGTACACGCGGGTTTCAACAGGTTTTAACCAAATTCCATTACATTAGTGGAATTTGGTGGAATTTAATTAAGTTAGTAGAATTTAGTAGATTTTAATTAAGTCAGTGGAATTTGGCAGAATTTAATCAACTTAGTAAAATTTGGCAGAATTTATCTATTAAGTATTTCACTAAGACATTCCTACTATAACTGGGCTAGTCCCGTTATAGTACCCCCCCCCTTTAGCTAAAGGTCTAAAATAATTTAATTTAGTTAAGAATTTATAACTTATTGCCTTATAAGCGTTGTAATATAGTTTAAGTTCTTTTTAATTTTAAGTTTCCTGCTATTGTGTTTTATATCTTTATATTAGGTAGCAGTTGTTTACCTTTATATTATGTCTATCTAGCTAGAGTAGGCCACAAAGGATAGTCCTTATAGAATTCTTTTACTAGGGAAGGCGCGTTGGCCTTAATCTGGTTATAGGTTTCCTAGGTTTATATTTTATATCCTTCCCACTTAATAAGAAGTTTAAATTGTTTAGATTATAGTTTTTATTATATATTATTAATTAAGTTAATAAAGTAAGAACTGTTACTATTGTTAATAATTATAGGAGGTAGCGGCGGCACTTTACGAGTTATAGGATTATCTTTTAAAGGTTGCAATAAGCTTACGTAAAACATTAGGTGTATTTTTATCTTAGTTGGCAGTTTAAGCTTATAGGCGTATAGGCTTAGTTTCTTCTTAATTTAGTATAGGCCCATAAACTTCTAATTAAGTTTCTTTAAGGGCCGTTAAGTCTTTAGGTTTTGTATATTTAAGTAGACTATATTACCTTTCTTAAAGTCCCATACGGGAGTTTGCCCTTTATTTGCATACTATTCCTATACTATTTAAACATATATTAATTTACTTTGTAATAGTTCCGTTAATTGCTTTATTTAATTAGCGAAGTTATAAGCGTTAATTAACTAGATCTGTTTAATTATAGGTCCTATTATATTAATTTTAGGTTATAGTTTAAATCTAAGTTAAGGGTCTTATCTATAGGTCACATAGAACAGCGTCACGCCTATTAATATATTTATTATATTATTTGCAATAAACTTAGCTAAAAGCAGCTATTTTTCTCAATTATCTTACAGGTAGGAGCAATATATTTGTAGATATTATTCCATAATTATATTTATAATTTTAGTTTAACTATCTATCTCTAAATAAAATGCAGTTAAGAGTTATATTTAAATGCTTAATTATTTACATAGAGCTTGCCAGAAGTCTAAAATAAACTGGCTTCCGCGGTTGGATATTATTAAGTTAGGAAGTCTATATAGCTTAAAGACGTGCTTAACAAAATATTTGGCTACTAATATCGCATTAATTAAGTCCATGGGAATTATATATCGCATTTTTATAAGGCGGTTAATAACTACTATAATATTTATAAACCTATTACTATTAGGCAAGTTGACTATAAAGTTAATTAAGATGTCGCGCTATCTTTATATTAGAATTAGTAGCGGTTAAAGTACTCCTTACTTCTTTACGTAAGAGGTCTTTCCACGCACGTATATCCTATATACTCAAACATATTTTTGTACATAGTCGTGCATTATAGGCCAGTAGTATGCTCGTTAAACGATTTTATAAGTCTTTATATAGCCAGGGTGCCCTACTATAGGGGAGTTATATATAAATTTAAGTATCTTAAATTATAAAGGTTTGGAATTCAAAACTACTATCTTCTATTAATAGTATAATTAGTCGTTTTAAATCTCGTATTTAGTAAGTATAATATCCTTATACTATCGTTTTCCTATTTAAATCGCTTTTATTATATCTATTACCCATATATTATTCTTATATTCGTATTCTATTAGCTTATTAATTTCTATTTCCTATTTATTAACTTTTAATTTATTTCTGTTAAGTTCCGTATTTAAGAATATAGGATATAGTTTTTTTAAAACGTTTAGAAGGTAATAAGATCTGTAATTAATTTATAATCCGTTTATCTATAGCGTTTATAGGTAGGTCCTATAATTATTATATTAATATATTAGGCTTCTAATTAAGTTTGCCCAGTTAGTATGTAATCTTAAAGTTAAATTATAAAAGGTATTCAGCCCAATAAATTTAGCGCTATATTAATTGCTTTATAGTTATAAAGTACTACAGGTTCTTATGGTCCGTTAATATATATATTAGGAATAACAATCCTTTAAGCTTAAGACGCCATTGTTTAAAATATTTAATAATTACAAGCGGTTCCTTATTATATATTTTATAATTTAATTTAGCAGGGGCGAGTTTCTAAGAGAGAAAGGCTACTAGACGTAGCTTACTGTCCTTATTATATTACAATAACACTCCCCCTAGCGCATAATTAGACAAGTCTGTTTTAATAATGCATTTAAGGTTAGGGTTAAAGTAGGCAAGAATTAGAGTAGTTATAAAACAATGCTTTAGTTTATTAAAAGCTTATTTATATTTAGTGGTCCATTTAAATTTTATATTCTTTCTTGTTAGGTTTATTAACGGCTAAGCAGTTTCTAAGAAGTAGTTAATAAATTAATAATAGAAATTTACAAATTCTAAAAATCCTTAAATGTCTTATATGTTGCTAGGGCTTTCCTAGTTTATAATCGTGGCGACTTTCTTAGGGTCCATTTTAATTCTCTTACGGGATATTATTAAGCCTAAGTACGTGACCTTGGACGCGTAGAACTTAATATCGCATTATAGGCCCGCATCTTATAGGCGTTTAAAAACCATTCTAATATATTTCTAATATTTAGAAAGCAAGGACAAGTAGATTAAGATATTATTAATATACGTGGTAATAAATATATTAAGGAATTTACGAAGCATATTGTTAATGTATTACTAAAACGTACTAGGACCGTTCTTTACGCTAAATAGTATTACTAGGTATAAAAAGCTATATACTTCTTATCTCCTTTATGTATACAGATTTTATTAAAGGCAGTAACTATATTAAGCTTTATAAAGTACTATGCCTTTACCAAACAGTTAAGCGTCTCTTAAATTAGGGGGATTAGATATTAGTTTTAAATTATAATTATATTTAGAGCTTAGTAATTAATATAAAATCTTAAGCCTCCTTCTAGCTTTTTAATAAATAATATAGGTAAGGCGAATAAAGATTAACTAGGGCAAATAAATACTTTTTCTAAATGCTTATTAAGGTATTATTGCATTATAAGTAGTTTTTCTTATAATATACCGTATAGCGGACCAAACTTTGGTATTATACTAGGCTTAAGTTCTATCTTAAAATCGTGCTTATCTTAGTGCGGGGCTAATTGGTCTATAAACCATTTTTTAAACTTATTAATTAGATTATAGTACTCTTTAGGTATAAGAGGTTAAGGATTAATATACTATTTTAGTTCTAGTGCTTTCTTAATATCTTTTATAGTTATAGTAAAGATTTTATAATCTTGTCTTTTTGTTAACAAAATAAAGGGTGCGGCTTGTATTATATAAAATTTAAGAGGTTTTAACAAAACATCTTCGCATTCTTTACCATAATTAATAGTTATAGCTTTATTGTCTTATTTTAAGGCTTATAGCAAGGGTAATTTGTATTATAATAAATTTAAATAATTATATATGTGTTTATAGGGTAAATGGTTTTTTAAGCAATAACTTTAGTAGTAGGTTATACGGAACTTTAGTGTTTCTTTAACCCAGCTAATTAAAGGGTTATATCATTTTAGCTATCCATATCTAAGTATTACCTTATAATGCTTTAAAGGTGTTATAAATAAGGAAATATATTTAAGGTATTTACCCATCCGCAATTTTACAAGAGTGTAATGCATTAGTTTACTATATATTAAGGGTTTGCTATTAAAGCCTAGTAGGCCTTAGGGTTTATTAAGTTTCTTTAAATTTAGGTGTTAAGTTTTTGTATAGTTTATATTAATAAAGCCTATGCTAGTAGCTCTACTATCTATTAGGATTTATACTTCCTTCTATTTTCTAAGTATTTAAATTTCGCCAGGTATATTAAGGGAGTTATATTATATATTAGCGCTAGAAGAGCCTAGACACTTATACTCTTCCACTTTTTATCCTAGGACGCGACTTAGCCCTAGGATAATTTATTTTCTAAGTTAACTAAAGGTAAGACACTTTATAGCAACTAAGTATAATTTATAGAGCATATATAATTTAAGAAATAGGAGGAACTATAGCGGACCTTTTTAAAGGGGTAAGTTCGGCAATACTTTTAAATATATCCTTTTTTACCACATCCAAAGCATTCTCTATTTGTGGCTTAAGTTCTTTATTTATTAGTTCTTAAGGGTGTATAGGATTAGGTAGCATTAAGGTCTATAGGGTTATATATAGGGCTTTTAGGTCTTAAAAAAGGATTACGCCTTAAAGTATATACTGGTTTTATAGAGTTTTAAATGCAAGGTATAGTTGACTTTAGAGAACAAGTCTATTTATTATATTAAAGGTCTTTATTAATTTATTAACATATTATAGCAAATTTGGATAGGTTTTTTAGTAGTTCTTTACCTACTAACTAGGCTCTAATTTTATCCAAAATAGCTTATTAAAGGGTAGTAACTCTAGTGGCTTTATTCTAATCTAGCTTGCCAATAAGGCCTAAAAATTCCAAAAAGAAGCTAGTAAAGTCTCAGTTCCGTTATTATAGGTTTTTAAGTTTGGTAACAGCTATATATTCGCGGCTGGCATTATTATATATTTGTTCTAGCAGAGAGATAAAGGTTTTAAAATTAACAAAAGTGCTATTACGGAAGAATGGATCTATAGTTTACATAGCATCCTTACTTAAACAAGACATTCTATAGCTAACTTTACTAGCCTTAGTAGGGTATTAATTATAGTTTATTAAAAGTTTAAGACGGAGCTTGGTTATAAAGGGATATAGGTTATTTTGGTTTCTATTAAATATTAGAGAATTAGGGAGCTTTTTAGATTTTATAGTAGGTACTAGGTTCACTATAGGTGTAGGTTAAGCTACTATTACTAGTTTGGTGTTTATATTTAACGGGTTAGGTTTAGGTACCGTTATTTTAATCTTATTTATAGGTGTTACTATTAGGGTCTATAATATAAATACTTTAACATTACGAAGTTTTTTGTAGAGTACTTCCATTAATTACTAGTGCTGGGGTTTTAGTGTAGCCCGCTACTAAGCTAAGGCGTCTATAAAGGACTGTTATATTATAGTTAACTGTTTCCTAACTAGGTGTTATGGGGCGGGGGCAGTGGCTATAAGACGTATATATTTAAGAAGTCTACAAGACGTTGCGCGATCGATCGTAAGGGTCAAGGGCGTAAGGAGGTGATATACCCACGCGTAGCTGACATAAGCTGTACGCGAGGTATATACAAGAGCACGGGGCTCTCCTATGGAGGCCCCTGCGGTCGGGTTCCGTGACACTACCCCCCCTTCTATTAAGGCAGAGCTCCGGTGACGCTGCGGTTACTATATACATATAGGGGGAACGCTTAGGGTATAGAGAAGAAGAAGAAATATTATTATAGGTGTAATGGACTTATACAGATACTTCTGACTTGGGACTTGGGGGTTATTGGTAAGGTATAAGGGGGGTCACTAAGGCGCTAGTAGTAGGCGAGTTAATAGCGATTTTCTATCCCGGGGATAGAAAATCCTAATTGGCTGGTTTCTCCTTAGCGTCTAGAATCTAACCAATTAGACAACTTTAACCGGCAGTTAAAGTTTCTGGACATTTCAAAGTTTTTTAGTTACGTAATTATACTTTGCGGTAATCTATGGCAATCTAATAGCAATTTGCCCTTATGTGGTAATGTATAACAGTTTAACTCTATAAGGGCTCCTATAGAGGATTAGGCATGAAATCTCTACTTAGGCCCAGTTTCTGTGGGTTTACGTAATAAAAATCGCTAATTAGGTCCTTTGCATTCTTAAAGTCTTCCTATAGTTGCCATTCCGGCTAATCTATGTTAAATCCTATATAGGTAGCTTTATAGTAGAGCCGCCGTCCTCTACCTTTGCTAAAGTATTTGGAGTTAATAATTTATTTAATAGTCCACTCCTTGTGGTTCTTATCTTTGTTTTTATCTCAGATTAGTACTAGTAGGGGTTTAGGCTGTGTCTATTCTAGTAGAGGGTTAGGTTAGTAAAGGTATAGTAGCTATAGGTAAAACACAGGCCATACTTTATAGGTAGCTAAGGCGGGCGGAAGCTCTAGTTTATATACGGCTCCCCTATTAATGACTTGTTTAATCTAGTAGGGGCCGAGGTTCTTATAATTAAGTGACTTTATAGGCCTCTACGTGGAGATATTATATGCATCTAACTATACCCAGTCGCTAACACGCATTTTAGGTAGTGGTGTTCTGTAATAATTAGCAAAGTAAGCTTATTTTGCTTAAGCCCAGGCCATTTCTTCTTTGCAGTAGTTAAGTAGATCTTTTATACAGTCTATATATTAATTGGCAAGTAGCATCTTAAGGCGTTTTCTATATAGCAGTTTCTTATTAATAGGCTCTAGTAGCTCTATACCAGATTATAGGTAATAACCTTTATTTACGAATAACGGGGTAAGTCCTATAGTAGCTAAGACGTAGTTGTTTACTATAAATTTACCTAGCAAAAGGTGGTCTACCCAGTTATTCTAGCTATAGGTGACTACCTATTATAAGTACACCTTTATGCTAGCGTTAGCGTTTTCCGGTTATCTAGCAGTTTTGTGGTAAAAGGATATAGACATCTTAATAGAGATACTAAGGCGTTAGCAAATCCGCCTCTATATATCAGAATTAAATTACGTGCCTTAGTTAGACGTGATGGAGTTAGGTAACCTATATAGTTAGTAGACTTTATAAAGGAAGGCGTCGGCAACGTTGCTTATAGCTACGCCTTTAGTTGGGACGTAGTGGCGTTCTTTTGTGAGTTGGTATATTATTATAAGGATATTCTTATAGGTTTAGCTATATTGTTTATAAGGCGGTAGGTTAACAATGAAATCTATAGCGATATCTGCCTATTGGCGTATAGGTATTAGTAGAGGGTGTAGTAATCCTTAGTACTTTATGTAAAACGCTTTAGTATACTTATAGCCATAGCAGGCGCTTATAAAGCGTTTAACTAAGTCTATTATTTTAGGCCAGAAGTAGTATCGGCTAAGGAGCTTATAGGTTCCTCCCTTACCTAGGTAGCCGCTTAACCAGAGGTTATAGGCCATTTAGATTAGTTGCTGTTATAGGTCTTCTAAGTTAGGGATAAATAGACGGCCTCTATAATAAAGCCTGTTCTCTTTTACTTCTAAGGCTGTTATATTAATCTGGCCTAAGCTTTGGAGGTTAATAGGCAGCGTATAGGTGCTGGCAGTCTTTGCGGTAATTAGTTAATACAGTAATGGGTTAATAGAGGTGTTATATACTGTAGTAATAAGCTTGTTAATTTTAGGGGGTGATTTTAGTTCTATGGTATAAGACTAAGGGGTAGTTGGTTCTGTCTTAGGTAGTATACCTAGGGCTAAGTTTTGTGCTTTTAGGATTATCTATTATTGGAATTAATTATAAGGGTTATCTTTTAACTAAGGAAGGTCTTGCGAATGGCGTATTAGGCTATTAGGCTTAGTACCTTATACTCCTAGCCTATATACAATTTTGAAGTTAAAACTAGAGAGAAATTCGTTCTAGCGTACTTAGCGTTAATTTACTTACTTTGTGGTTATAAAGTACTTAAGGTTACAGTAATCTGTAAGGACTTTAGTTAGCTAGTTAGGTTCTACTAAGGAGAGTTCTAATTAGAATTCTTTAAACACTTATATAATTGTAAGAAGTTCTTTATTATAGATCTTATAGTTACACTCTTATAGTATAAGCTTAGACGAGTAAAATGCAACTAGGTAGAGGAGGCCGTTGTCGCCCATCTAGGAAAGGATGCCTGCGTTAATGTGGTCTAAGGAGTCAGTTTTAAGGTAGAGTTGCTGTCCTAGTGTGAAGTGAGCTAGGATAAGTGCTTTAGTAAAAGCATCTTTAAGGGTTTAAAACGCCTTCTCGCATTTAGGCGTCCAGGTAAAATGTAGGTATGTTTTTCTTCCTTTTATAGGAAGGCCCTTTATTCGCATTATTACTATAAGTGGTGCTATAATGCTTAAGAAGTTGTGTATAAATTTCTAATAGAAGTTAGCGAGACTGAAGAAGGCTTATATATCCTTAATATAGTTAGAAGTTTGCTATTTAGTAATTGTTTATACCTTCTTAGGGTCTATACGGACACCCTTAGTAGTAACAATTAGTTTAAGGTATTTTACTTCTATAACTAAGAATTCGCACCTTTTTAAATTAATATAGAGTCCTACGTCTCTAAGGCGCTATAGGACCTTCTAAACGTGCTTAGTATGCTTAGAAGGATTGTTACTATAAATAAGTATATTATTAAGGTACGCAGAGCAGAAGTCGTTGAGGTAGTCCTATAAGGCGTTATTAATATAGCTTTAGAAGCTGCCTAGGCCATTATATACACTAAAGGGCATAATAGTATATTTAAATTAGCTAAAGCGCGATGTAAATATAGTTTCTTATTTATTACCTTCCTGTATTCGGAGGTGGTTAAAGGCGGCAATAATATTAAGCTTAGTATAGATTTTGGCTTAGCTAAGCCGTTTAAGAGTTTCACATATAAGCGGTACAGGGTATTAGTTTTTAATTGTAATAGCGTTAAGTCCTCTATAGTTAACGTAGAATTAGATACCTCCTCCTGGCTTTTTAGTAAGAAGGATAGGGGTGGCTGCTAGGGATATACTGGGGTAAATAAACCCTTTGTTAAGGTGCTTGTTAATATACTTTTTAACAACTAGAAGTTTATCTTTTAATATTAGATAGGGTCTCTTATAGAATAGCGTTTTTCCTTATTTAATATTAATGGCGTAGTTATTAGGTCAATATAGGGGGAGTGTATCTGCGCTCTTTTATAAGCATATGTTAATAAAGTTATAGTATCTCTTAGGGAGGAGATTGCGGAGTTCCTTATTAGTAGATCCTTTTTTAAGCTTTATAAACCTTTTAAAGTCTAAAGGTAAAAGTCTATAGAGTTCTATGGGGGCATTATTTTCTAGGAGGTTAGTTATATCTATCCTATTACCATAGAGGACGTAGTCCTATTCTTTATTAAGCTTATATAATTATAATTAGGAGGCTGTGGTAACGGTCTAGCCTTTTTTATATACTATGCGGTAGAAGGCCGCGGCACTTATATAGTAGTAGTTGGTTATAGGTAGGGTAATAAGGGGTTCCTTAGGTTAATATCCTAGGGAGTAGGTAGAGGCAGCTAGGCTATGCCCTAGGCAAGTCTCTCTATAGTATTTAGAGTTAAAGGTTACTTTTCTCTTTTTCTAGTTAATGGCGGGGTTATATTATTTAAGCTAGTTTATTCCAAGGATAATAGGGTAGTTGGTAAGTAGTATAATATAGGCCTAGAGTTTTTCCTAGTGCCCGTTTATATCTAGGTGGAGTTATACCATATAGGTAATCTTCTATGCGGTGTAACTACTATTAGCGAGTTATAGGGCGCGGGCTTTGGTAAGGGGTAAGGTAGGTAGGTTATAAGTACGCACGAATTAGGTATCTATAAATTTATTAGTAGCTCCGCAATTAATTATAGAACGGCTTTTATATTGTTTTTTGGCAGTAATTCCTATTATAGGTAAAACTATCTATTTCCGTCTATTTATCTTTACTAAGTTATCTATTAAATAGGCTAATATATAGATCCCCTTATTATTAGGGCGTCCTAACCTGTAACTTAGGGCTAGGACTTGGCGTTTTCTATTTCTGTATCTAACTCTACTACTATTACTGCGTCTTTGTCTTATACGGTAGTAGTATATAGCGCTATATTTAGTGTTTAAGGTATAGGGTTAGGTATTAGGCGGCGGTTGCTAAACCTAGCTATTAGGCAGTTTGGGCTATAGCTATAACAGCCTTCTTAACGGCATCTATAGTAACGCTTTAGCTTTTAGAGTAGCTTACGTTCTCCATCTAGTAGCTTCTACGGGAAGGTTGGTATAGAGAGGTTAATATTAGGACCAGTAGTATTGCTTAGGGTAGTGGGCGTTAGTGGTTTAGTAGGTCCAGAGGGCTTCTATAGGAAGGTCTTTGGGTAAGGGTTTATAGTAGCAATTTAATTTAGTTGTCGTTTAATCTTCCGTATGGCTGCTACCATATTATAAACATTATTATAGTTGTGGCTGGCGGCTGCATAACTAAGGCAATAAGTGACTTTTTTAAGGAGATCTTCTTGGTCTTTAGTATTATCTTGGGCGAGGGCTCTAGTGTATTCCTGGAATTTAATATAGAACTCGTTAAATAATTTAGTAGGGCTTATCTTTAGGGCGCGTAGTTTAGCTCAGTTAGTGGCTAGTAGGTTATAGTCGCGGTATATTAGGTTAAGATTGTTAAGGACTTCTTAATAGGACTGCTACTTCTAGGGGCTATTAGTCTCCTATTAGGCGAAGAGTCTGTTAAATAGTGTACCCTTTGTTCGCCTAATAATATAGCCAATCTTAGTATCTTCTATAGGAAAAAGGTAGGCGCTCTAAGTTAGTTTCTTGCAGATTTGCATCTTCTAGTAGCTATATTCTTTGCGGTCTCCCTAGAAAACTAGGGGATTAAGGTAATATGCATTAGACCCTACAGTAGTAGCTTAGGTTTGGTTGTTGTGGCTTTTATTATTGCTTTAGTAGGGGTTCCCGTTAGGTAAGGCTGCTTAGCACTAACCCTCTATTAAGCGTTAAGTAGGTGAAGTTGCCAGGGATATAGAAACTTAAGTGGCGTTATATATAGTAGAGAGGTGTCTAGCGTTGTTATAAATATACTTATTAAGCTAAGATTATAGGTATTTAATTGTGCCTTCTCTTTTAGTAACTGTAGTAATAAGTATAATCTTAGCCTTCTTTAACTGTTGGACGTCGCGTTTAGACATATAGAGGTCATCTTTAGTTTCTTAACGCGTGTTATTGGCGAGCGCCTTGCGAGCTTATAGGTCTTAGATAATATTGCAATCTTAGGCAGTACGCATTTTGGCTTATGTAAGCTTTAGGTGGTAGTTCTGTAGAAGGCGGTAGTATTTATTAGGTTCTTATACTACTATTTTTGCGAACATCTTGGCGTCTTATATTTTAATTTTAATAGGTAATAGCCCTTCTGCTTGCTTGTCCGTAGTTGTGTAGTTAATAAAATATAAGATATTATTAGTGTCTATCTCTTTAGGGGTTAAGGCTAGTGCTAATAAATTAAATTCTCCTAGGATTAATTGGCGTTGTAGGTTAAGTATAGGTATTAGATTATTCTTTAGGTTCAACATAGTGGCTAGTAAGGAATATTATCTTACTATTATAGGTTCCTTGGAAGTATAAAGTAAGGTAACTTGTAGATATACTACTTCTGGCAGCGCCTGCAGTATTACAGAGATGTAGAATTAGTTATAGGCTAAACATCAGTGGTAAAAAGGCGCAACATAATGTTATAGAGCGGGGGCAGTGGCTATAAGATATATGTATTTAAGGAATCTACAAGACGTTACGCAATCAATTATAAGGGTCAAGGGCGTAAGGAGGTAATATACCCACGCGTAGCTAACATAAACTATACGCGAGGTATACACGAGAGCACGGGGCTCTCCTATAGAGGCCCCTGCGGTTGGGTTCCGTAACACTAGGATTATAATATTTATAATTATTAAAAGGGATTTAGGTTTATTTGCCATTTTAATAGTAGTTATTTTAACACAATATAGTATAAGGGCGCGAAGAGGCTTTAGGGAAGATTTAAAGGAATAATATAAATTCTATTTAAATCTAAGGGTATATAGCTCTTGTAGAGTACAAGACGTTATATAAAGAAGAGAAAGGAATATAGGAAACTTATAACTAAATATTTAAGGGTCTTGGCAGTAGACGTATAGGCACAAGTATACGCGGGTTTTAATAGGTTTCGACTAAATTCTATTATATTAGTGGAATTTAGTGGAATTCAATTAAGTTAGTAGAATTTAGTGGAATTTAATTAAGTTAGCGGAATTTAGTAGAATTTAATTAACTTAGTAGAATTTAGCAGAATTTAATTAAAGCGTTAGAATTTATCTATTGAGTGTTTTACTAAGACATTTCTACTATAACTGGGCTACCCATTACAGGTAGTATTTAAGGGCCTACTAGGTAAGTTTATCTAGAATAATAATTATCTAGTGTGTGGAATACTTTTATGTCTATACCTAAACATCTAGTGCTTATTTAAACGTATATCTACTATAAAAGGTAGTAGGTGTAAGGGGACTTTATAGATAGGGGGCTATAAGGACATGATTGTGGAACAGGATAGATTAATAAGAGAGACGAATCCTTAAGGAGGTAAGGCCTCTAGGATCGTGGAGACTATATACTACGGGCATATACCTTTGGTACGTGACTGGCGACTATCTAAGGGGCGTCTGGAGGTTGTCCTAAGGGCAACCCAAGGTAACCATAATAATATCCCTTATATTACCCCCCCCCTTTTTTACGGTTGGCCCCCAATCGCTATTACCTTGTAGTAGGGAGATTATAAGGGCTCATTCTAGAAGGGGTTTGGAGACATATTAGGGAGATGTTAGTATACTGCTATATATTATCTATCTATCTAACCCCTGATTTAAACTTCTAAAAAACCTTAATAAGGAAAAAATATAACTGGAGAAAAGTTATAAGGATTGCTAGGAGACCTATTAGAGGCCTACTAGAAGCATGCTGGTGACTACCTAGGCTAATATAAAGATTTTTATGTAACTCTATTTCTAAGCCTTTATGCCGGTTTGTAATTAATTATAAATATTATAGGCAATTTAGTGTTCTATTATAGTTCCGTAAAACCTTTTAGTATGGGATTTAATATATAGAGCCTTGGCTTGCTATCGTCTAACTGTTAAGATATTGATCTATAATCCTTTCTTATTCTTGTAGTCCTATGCTATATTTTAGTGTAGCTCTACTGCCTAGCAAATAGGAGGGATACTTTGCAATAGCGCCTCTAGCTATTATATGATTGTCAAGAACGTTTATAATATTATTCTTTTAATACCGTAGTATTGTTTAGGTATAATTTAATCTATATATATCTTTAATTGATATTTTAATTGCCTTTCCTGGCCGCGTAATTAGTTTTTTTATAAGGAAGTAATGGCTAGATAGTATATACGCGTGTTTCCTTTCTTCTAAATTGCGCTATTGTAACGGAGTTATATTAGCAAGGTTGCGGCTATATACTAAAAGGGTATTAGAAGGTAAAGTATAGAGACACTTTACTTATTAAGCTTGGTCCTTTTCCTTAATACTTTACTTCCCGTTATTAACCTTTATTTAATTTTAGACGTATCTTTAATATATTATTAAGATTTTCTTCTTTTTTATTATTAATTTAATATGCCTCTTTATTCTCCTGCTAACTGCTCTTCTAAGCCAATTCTATAGTATATTCTGGCCCTGCCGCTATATATAAAACCCTAACCTCCGCTAACCCGCAACTAGTGCTGGTCCTGCCTAAATGACTTTATATACATGTCCTTAAAAGACTAGAAATCTAATAAGAAGATTCTAGATGCTTATAATAAGACCCACTATATAAGGTCTAATACCTTTAGTCCTTGTAATTAATGCATGCGTATTAAGAGCGGTAGTTGCGTTAAGGTAAGCTTTCCTATCCTTAATAGGTTTCTATTGCTGACTTTAGGCTTTAATATAGCCTAGGCCTAAGTGGCGACGATCCTTTAATATCCTTAACTACTATATTGCTTGGGCTCTCTCTTATTTTAGCGCTAATGCTAAACGGCTAGGTTGAATTTAAGACTATGCTATAGCTATCTATACCGCCTATAATTCCTAGCAAGCTAGCCAGTAATGCCTAATAAGGGAGTAAGGTTGGTATACTAAAGATAGGGTGAAGGATGGGGGTAATAAGAAGAAGGTTGTCGTCTACTATAAGAAGGAGTTTGCGTATACGCGTTAAGTTTTAAAAGAGTATAATATAATACGGTATTAAGTAGGTTACCCTTTGGGTACCTAGTAAATAGGTAACTAATAATTGCTGTAGTAAGGTTTTAGTGGTTCTAGTTTTTGCTAGCTAGCCAACATCTCTATTTATTCTAGGCTTAAGCGTGTCTTTATTAATTATAAGCTTACGCCTTAAGAACTTTATTGGTACTGGTTTGGGCCTAATATTGGTATTAAGCATTTAAGGATCTCTGCTCTATCTACACCTTATTAGCCTGCCCCCGTTTTTATGCCTACCTATACTCCTATTAAGGGATCTGGATCTGGATCTTATTCCTATTAGCTATTACTTAGTAGGCCGATGGATACTGATCCTGTACCTAAGAATAAGGTATAATAGCTTTTAATTTAGGTATTTGGGATTAATTCTTATATATAGTGGCAATTGGGAAGGCCTTATAAGGCATTTAGGAAGGCATAGGAACACTATTCCTGATATAGACTAATAAATGGGAATGCACTTTTAGTAAAATACCCTATTAATTCTATGCTATATATGTGAAAAGGCTAAGGACCTGTCCTGCCTTAGGCCGTAGCCCTAATTAATCCTTATGGTTTCTGGAGCCTGTCTGTTCTATATTCGATTTAACCTATTTCTTGCTCTTTACGCGAGTCTTCTTTATAGGCTGTGATGATACTATGGTGTTGGAGTGCTTTCTGCGCCTTATAGATTGCGGACCTTAGTTCTAATATTCTTTTAGAATATCTTTATAATAATTGAGGTAATCCTCTGGTTCCTATATAGAGTCCTTAGCGGGCTAGCCTAGCTATTTAACTTTATATTAAAGCTTGTTCTTAATAAACTTATAGTGTAGTATAGCTTTAACCTTATACCGCTTGCCTACCACTTTAGGGTGTTTAATTAGGCCTAGATGGAAGTTCTTTTCTGGTGGTGGTCTATACTATAGCTCCAGTAGGTTTATATAAAATACTAGATATATATAGGCTATAGATAGGGGTAACGGGAAACGGTAGGCTAGCTTACTAATTCGTTCCTTAACTTAAAATGGACCTAGGTATCTTGCATTAAGCTTCTTTAATGGTTAACGGGTCTTAATATTTATTAAATGTAATAGAACCTTGTCGCCTACTCTAAAATGCTTATTCTAGTGTTTGTGGTTGTACTAGAGTCTGCTGCTCTTGGGCATCTTATAGGCTCTGCTTTATATACTTCTATTACTCCTTCTATTCCTGGAGGTATCCTTATACTCTCTAGTGGATTTCCTTAGACTTCCTGGTAGGATCCCATAATTGATTATATGGCCTTAGCCAGTAATTACTGGGTATACTATTAAACCTGGATGGTTAGACGCCGTAGGCAATCTGAATTGGTGTATACTTATATAATATATATTGCTTTGAATTGTAGGCGTACTCTATATACGGAAGTAGCTCGTACTAATTGTCTTACTAGTAGTTTAAATATATTTGTAGGTAAGACTCTAGTTTCTGGTTCTGGCGTTCTATTTGCCCGTCTGTTTATAGATAGAAAGCTATACTATAACGGTGGTCTATCTTTAAATAAAAGTATAGATCTAACTAGTACTGGCTTGTAAAGACGCTGCCCCTATTAGTAATAATGGAGTGCGGCTAATCTACTTTGAGAAAGCATTTCTTTTTAATTAGGCTAGTAAGCGCTTATGTGTTAATTATCTTGTTAACGGGAAGGTATTAGATGTACTTTAAAACCCTATTAATAAGTACTAGGACTACATTGTATATTCATCCTTACTTATCCTTTAATAGTGGAAGATCCGTAATGAAATCTATAGCGTAATGTTGCTATAGCTTACTAGCGGGGGGAACAGATTTAAGTAAACCCCACGGCTTGTGCCTTTGGATTTTGTATACTTAACACTTCTTATAGTGGCTAGTGTACTCCTTTGCTTTCTGCTTAAGCTTTAGCTAATAGTATTTGCGTTAAAGTAATTCTACTGTTTTAGCTTAACCGTAGTGGCCGCCTAGAGGATTATTATAATTCTTTATAAGAATCTTCTAACGTAGATTTACCTCTTGTGGTACCCAAACCTTGCTATATTTACGTAGTAGGCCTATTGGGTCTAGTTTCTAATGGTGGCGCCTAGTAGCTTCCTTTCCGTTACGTTTCCGGTCTACTTCCGCATTGAAGATAGTATAGGAGGCGTCCCTCTATTACACCTTATAGATGAGATTTGTTAACCTTTTGGATGGTTCCTAGGTAAAAGCTGTTTTGTCTTATACTGCTTTAAGTACGCAACTAGATGGTACTATGGATCTTGCAACTCTCTAGTGCGTATATATTAGGAAGGCCGCTATGAGGTTAAAGTCCTTTAGTCTTTACAGGGCTCTAGGTTCCGATTGCTCTATGGCTTTGCTTTTGGTTTAAGGGGATAGCTTAGTAATTAGAGATGACGTATTACTAGGTTCTAAGAGTGTGTTGGGGACGTCCTATCTAGGTATATTTAGACCCTTATTGGTAACGGACTGGGTACTAGCCAGAACGTTAGTAAAAGCTAATAGGGTTTATACCGCCTAAGACTCGGCGCTTAGAGCTATAGGTGCTTAAGCATCCTATACCTAGAGCTTGTTCTATAATATAGGGAGTAAGATATCTATTATCTGTTTTCCTTCTCCCATTTTAAAGCCTTTAGTATAGTCTAGCCGTCGTGACGGTCTATTAGTAGGGTTGTATTTCCCTGGCTTATATTTAATCTTAAAATTAAATCGCGTGAGCTCCTCTGCCTATCTAGCCTATTGAGGTATAAGCTCCTTTATAGTTATAAAGTAGCGTAGATTGTGATAATCTAAGAGTATACAAGTGGTATGGCTTGCGTGCTTAAGGTAGTATCGCTACTATTTAAAGCAGTTGACTATAGCTAGCAGTTCCTTATTGTGGGTATAATACCTAATTTTAGGTCCCTGGAATTTTCTATTGTAGAATGCTACTGGTCTCTAGTAGAGCTAGGTAGCGTCTGGATGCCTATTAGGTTGTAGTAGGATACTAGTAAGGGCAAAGTTTAATGCATTAGTGACTATTATTAGTAATTAATCTGGGTTAAAATGCTGTAGTAGTAGAGCTTTTGTGAACTTTGTATGTAGTTCCTAAAAGGCTTCCTATACCTTTCCGGGCCATATCTATGGTTTGTACTATTTGGTTAGTCCCTTCTTGGTTTTCTTTCTTTCTGCCTTTAAGCCTTTTGCTCCCTAGGCTGGGTCTTAGGAAGTTTTAGTAACGTGGTTGGATAGGTATTAGGCAATGTCTAAGTAGTTATAGATAAAGCGCCTATAGAAATTGGCAAAGCCTAAAAATACTTGAATATCCTAGTAGCTCTCTGGCTCTGGCTATTTTTAGATTGTTTATACCTGTACTGGGTCTATAACTACGCCTGTAGGCGTTATAATATAACCTAGGAACTCAACCTGCTTAGTGTTAAAGATATACTTTAACGCCTTAGTGTAGAGGCCCTAATTATCTAAGCGTTCCAGTACTTTGCGGATATGTTGCTTGTGCTAATCCTTATCTTCTGAGTAGATTAGAATATCGTCTAGATAGATAATATATATACGGTTAACTAGTCCCCCTAAGGCTCTATAAATATACGATTAGAATGTTATAGGCGTATTAGATAGCCTAAAAGGTATTACCAGATATTTAAAATAGCTGTATCGGGTTTTAAAAGCGGTTTTCCACTTATCCCCTTTTTTAATATGGAGCCTATAATAGGCGTCTTGTAGATTTAGCTTCGTAAAGATCTTCGCCCTGGATAATTAATCCAGCATTTTACTAACTAATAGTAGTGGGTAGTGGTTCTTAATTGTGATCTTATTAAGACCGTAATAGTCTATGTATAGCCTTATAGTTCTATCTAGTTTCGGGATAAAGAGGATTGACGCGCCTGCCGGTAACTTACTGGGCTATATCCATCCCTTTTTTAGTGAGCTATTAAGGTACTCCCGTAGGATCTTAAGCTTTTTATAAGAGAGGTTGTAGATAGGAAGGTTTGGCGGCTGCTTGCCTTCTTCTAAATTAATTATATAATCGTATTCCGAGTTCTATAAAAGGACTTTAGCTCGCCTACCTGAGAATACCCTTAGTAAGTCCCTTAGGCCTGCTAGAATATTTAATAAATTGGGGTTGCGTTTGTCCTCTATATTATTATTAGGTAGGTTCTAGAGCTCCTTTAGAACGCTTACGGGCAGCGTTACGCGCTATGGTGGCTGTTTGTATATGGTTGCTACTATATATTAAATAGTTTTATGCAGTAGCTAGTAGAGGGTAGGGAATTCCTTAATGCAGCGTTTAAGGTGCCGTAGTATACTCTCCGCGTATTGTTTAAGCTAGAGTAACCCGTAACGATAGAAGTATCTTATAAGATCTTTAAGATTGCTGCCTCCCTATAATATTTCTGTGACCTATCCGGCAGTTCCCTATAGGGTCTCCGTTATAGAGAGGTTATTACCTATACTAAGCTTATACCCATCTTGCTATGGAATAGGGGTTAGATCTAATACTCCTTTAGGTGTAGAGCGTATACTGTTTTGCCTGGAGCTACATCCTTTAGGATGTCTTTTAAGCTTATTAGTAATATACGCCCTTCTAATTCTTTATCTTTCCACTATTTAAAGGCTCCTGTCTTAAAGCATATCTTAAGATCTGCTTTTGCAAGCTAAGGATATTTAAGGATAAGGTTGTAACCTACGAAGTTAGCCGCCTAAAAGGGTTGCGGGCCAACTACCTTGGTGCGGTTGTGCATGTTAGCCACTGACACTATAAGCTTATAGGCGCTATATAGTTTAATCTAATACTTATTTAGGAAGCCTGTAATAGGTTTCCGCCACCCTAGTAATAGGATGAGTTTATGCTCTTTTGCTAAGTTATATTGTATAAGATTAATTTCGGTGCCGCTGTTGTATAGTGCTTGGAACTAACGCACCTTGCCTATAAGGAGTGTTATTTCTAGCTTAATAGTAATATAGAGAGTCTTCCCTTCCGTATCCTGCCCTAGTTATAGCTGGGAGATGTTTGTAACTAGGGCTTTTCTTTTTTTAGTTTGTTAGTGTGTTTATTGCCCTGCTTGTTTTTCTAATAAGAATGTCCTTTTAGCTTCTTGGAGTGTTCCTGTAAGGGTATTGGCTAGGTGTTGGGTTAACCCTAGGAGTCTTTCCCGCTGCTTAAGGTTTCTAACTTTGACTATTTCGAAGTTCTCTTTAAGAACGGCTTCTTTAAAGACTGGGTCTGTCCTGCGTTACTATTGGAGTGCCTATGCTTCTAGCTACCCCCTAGCTTCTTACTAGAAGAGGTCTGGTTCCTTACCGCATCCTTGGCGTTTAGAACCGCTTGTTCGAAATCTGTATATATAGTAATTTGCGGTAGGGCTCCTACGCGCTTAATTTTATTGCGAATTGCTAGCTTAATTCTAGCCTAGATAAATCTAATCTTTTTTTTTTGTAAACGCTACCGTTTTTGTTTTTAAAGGGCTCTGGATCTATCTATTAAGCATAAGTTTCTATAAAGTTTATAAACTGGTGGAAATCTTAACGGTCTAGCTATGTACTATTCCAGAATTGTTTTGCGTTATTGTATTGTATGATATACGGATCTTAGGTCTAACCCTTTAGGAAGGTTTGTAGCTATAGCCATATAGTAATTTGCTCTTTATTAAGTTGATTAAGCGCAATCTAGTTTAGTAATCGGTCTTTAATCTTACTAATGACCCACTGTGTACGTTCTTTGGTTTTATCTTATATTATTAGTATCTTAAAGAAGTTGTCTACCTTGCGAACCTAATCGTCTAAATGTTGGGCGCTAGGTCTATAACGGAGTTCTAGACTGCTAGAGGCCTTGGCTAATTGGTCTATATCTTTCTTCCGTTTATTATGTAGGTATCTCTTTAAGTCTTCTATACTTCCTTAGGTGGGTACTAGGTAGCCCTTAGGAAGCCCTTAGCCCTAGCTAGGTTATAAAAGAACTTATCTGGCTTAGATTAAACCCTGCTAGATCTAAATTTGCCCTTAGAGGGTTCTAATATATTTATTAGTGGCTTTCTCCTATATGGCTTCTAAGAGCCTTACAATAGCTTCCCAATATCTATCTTAAAGGATATTGGTATAGGGCTCTTAACTTTCCAAACTTAGGCCTAGGAAAGCTCCGGCTATAAAGGTAGTATTAGTACTAGTAACTGGTGCGGGTTTTCTAATAAGCCTTGGGTTTTAAGTTAGTGTTTAGGTTGGATTACCTAAAGGGGTAGGCCCACTTGGCTTATAAGCAGTCTGTGCACCGCTACTGTGCTAATTGTGGGCTGGTAGTCTTCTGGGAGGGTTCTGGTTAAGTCCCTAGTTAGACGCGTTAGTGTATTCCTCTGGCATTTCTGGCTTAGGGGAAGATTTTAGTGTCGCCTCTGGCGCTTGGTTTTTTAATTGGCCTGGGTAGGGCTAGAGGGGTTCTAGTTGCTTTTTAGCAGCGCTGCGTCCGTTATAGAGGGTGTCTATGTTTTCCTTAGCGGTAACCGTAGGTGTATGAGAGTTTTTGAGCTCCTGGCGTATTTGGGTGTTAGGGCTTGTTCGGCCGTCTTGCCTAGAGGTTTATATTGTTGCAATCTCTTGCTGTTGAAGGGACCTTCCTGCCTTAATGTAACGGCTTTCTATAAGGTATTTGTGGAGTTTTTGTTTGGGTTGTCGCGAGATTTTAAGGGAGGATAGTAGATGTAAATAAAAGATGTAAATAAAAGATGTAAATAAATAATCTGGTCCCTAAAGCCAGCTGCCCTTCCAAAATGGAGTAGGAAGGATTTGAATATAAGGGGACTTTGTAGATAGGGGGCTGTAAGGACACGATTGTGGAATAGGATAGATTGGTAAAAGAGACGAATTCTTGAGGAGGTAAGGCCTCTGGGATTGTGGAGACTGTATACTACGGGTACGTGCCTCTAGTACGTGACCGGCGACTATCCAAGGGGCGTCCAGGGGTTGTCCTGAGGGCAACCTGAGGTGACCGCAATAATATCCCTTACAGTAGGAGGTTTTGTATCTTATATTGTAAGTTTATATAATTAATAGCATTTTAGGGCATATTGGGGCATATTGGGGTATTTTAGGATAGTAGATATGTTGTATATACTTAGTATCTAGCTGCTTAGCAATGTCTATTTATCTCGCTATTTATCTATTTGGTATTATATAAAAGGTTAGTATTCTACTATAGTATTTATTGCATTAGAGTCTTTTATATTTAATATCTTTATTTTAAATGTATCTAGAACTATATATAGTCTTATAATATCCTACTCCCTACCTAGTACTCTAGTAAGAGATTATTTAGCTAATAATACCTTTTCTCTTACTAATTAAGGGAGGAAAAGACTTGTACTTTCTAGCAGTGGCAAGCTGTGCTTATTAGTGACATTTTTAATAAATTATAGTGTTTAAGTTTCCGTTTACCTATAATATAATTAGCCTGCCTATAGTAAAGTGCTTTTACTTTACTACTCGCTTCTCTTTTCTCTTACCCTTCTATATATCTATATGCTTATATTATAAACTGCAAGAGCTTAATAGTGCTAGACTATTACCTAGCCTATATTAAGAGATAGGGTAGGCAAGGTAGTCCCTATAACTTATACTATACTGCGTCTTCCTCTATAGGTTGGTCTCGTCATTATAGATTCGCGCTTATACGCGTTTAACCTACGGAGTGTATAACTATATACTTTGCCGCCAAGGCCTTATATATACAATTTTGTTAGGGCGCGCCTTAACTCCTTACCTTTACTAGTTAACCTAACTTTACTAACTACCCTCTCTTACTTCTACCCTACTAGCATTTACCTTTATAACTAGTGTCTCCGTAGATCTATTTAGGCTATAAAGCCTTATAATATAGTAAGTTAGCTGCCTTATCTTCGACCTTAGCTATATAATAAAGAATCTATATTTACTAATACGTTTACACAGACCACTACTTAATACAGCCTGCTATTAAAATAGACCTTCCTACTAATCATTTTATAACTTATGACGTTAACTACGTCTATAACTATAAAAAGTTCGCTAAGGGCGTTATAGTTTTTAAGATTGCCTTAACTATAGCGGCTATAGGATCTAGTATCTTGCAAGGTAATAGCAAGGGCCCTATACTTAATAAGCTTCTTCTAGAGCTTGGCAGTCTATACCTCTCGGCCAATAACGCTTTAAAATGCTATTTCTGTCTATCTATTGGTTATATACGCGCTAATTATCCTCTTAAGAAAGCTTCTTAACTTTATTACAACTGTGGTAAGGCTGGTTATCTTAAAGCTAACTGCCCTAACCCTATATGTAATAATTGTGGGGAAACTAGTTATCTTAAGAGTAACTATCCTTGTGTAACATGCAACTAATATAGTGCTATAGGCTATAGAAAGCGAGACTGTCCCTAGCTATTAGATAAGAAGCAGACTTACCTAAATTATAACTCCCTAGACTATTAAACTATCTTTTATAGTTAGGCATATAGGAACTACGGAGTTATAGGGCATAATATTAATAATTGTATAAGTGGACCTACTTTAATTTAGGCAATAGATACCGCAACCGCTCTAGGTAAGGTAGATGTACTAAGTGCTACCGCTTTAAGTATAGCTACTACCTTTCCGTTGCCTAAACCTTTTAATATAGCCGGCTTTTATCTAGTAGTGGATAGCCTAGTAGATAATCTAGACACCTATATAGAGGATAGCAATTCTGTAATAGCCGAACTTTTAAATATACTCTAGCTTCTAAACAATAACTACTTTATAGTTTAGTTTGTTACGCAAATTATTAAAGAGCATATTATAGTATATAGCATTACGTTCCAGATGTCTTATAAGACTAGTAGAATGCCTACTTACTATTTATATAAGACGGCGTCTGTCTGATTTACGGATGCTAATATTATCGGCAACGTTAAGATTGGCACTGCTAATACTACTTCTCTAGTTACTTAACGACTATTACGTCTAACCACGCTTAAGTATTTTACTTGTATTCTCCCACAAGATGCCATGACCCTGCAACTTTACTATATTAGGTTCGTTGTCACCTCTAATAAACTCGCACTAGGTACGCGTATATTGCTTAGTAAGTACTTCTTTGTCAATAGGGACTTCGGTCTATTTACGCTATAAATCCACAAAGCTTGGGATTTGCTGTTAAATAATCCTATAGTTATTGTCCACTTTTTTTACGCTAGGCACTAAATAGCTTAATAGTTATATCGCGAGCCTAAATATAACGGAACCTTGTAGCAGGAACTACGGTGGGTCCTATTATTGGGCTGGGTATATAGGTAAGAACAAATCAACAACATAATAATAACTGGTGGAGTGGTTGCCTAATAGATTAACTCCAATTGTATTCTAAGATTTACTACAAAGAGAGAACTATCTGGGTAGGGACTGTGGTCCTTTAAA
>Ga0307507_10000869_pt1 | contig 67040 bp, 28 predicted proteins | sample 7_EM_MG_FD_207223 | JGI IMG/M metagenome (GOLD analysis project Ga0307507, IMG submission 207223) | Populus trichocarpa ectomycorrhiza microbial communities from riparian zone in the Pacific Northwest, United States - 7_EM | ecosystem: Host-associated > Plants > Roots > Unclassified | place... | reverse complement strand
GAACAGAATCTATTGGTAGCCAGTGAACGAGAATTCCAAGACGAGGACTGGAAGAAGGTCGAGGAAAGGACACGTCTATATACATGGGCCAAGGCTCTAAGCGAGGAGCCCCTGACTAGGGTCTGTATCAGTGCCGTAACAAATTCTAACCCTAATTCGATATACAACCTCAGGTGCGAGCCTTCTGCCCATTTTAGGCGATAAGTAGTGGGTTAAATGCGTTACATCGCACCTCTTACAAATTTTGGTGGGGTGCGATGCTGGCTGTTAGTGGGCTTGGCGAGTGTAAACGAACTTTCGGAGGTGACTGTAAGACAAAAATAAAAGAGCAGCTTCGAGGGTGGGAGGAATTGCATACAAGAAATTAGAGAGATTTCGTTGAATAGCGCAGGGAATTCAAATTAGGGGAATCAGGACACCTCACAACTCGGACATTTAAAGTTAAAAGGCTGTTGTACGACCACGAGTCTCAGGTCTCGTACAGGGCTGTCGATATGCAGCGTGGTCGATAATCGGATTTTGCAGGATTCCGATTAGTCAGGATTCGATTATATAATCTAGAATATTCGTAATCTACTCTCTTGGCACGGTGCTCCTCACCAAATTTGCGTGTAAAGCACCAATATTACAAGAATTGTCAAAGATATTGAGAAATGAAGCTTTATAGAGGCTATATGGAGATATTCGCCACCTAAATTGTGGTGGTGAGGCTTTAAAGCCTTAGAACTGTAGGAAATTCCACGCCTTAAGGCATTCCTTGTATTTAACGCTTTCTGGCGTTATTCGAGACCTCTCCTAAGACACTGTTCTATGAGCTCTAGAGAAGACTTTCTCTGGCATATCGCTTATTGCTAGTATAGAGAGTATACTAATAGCAAACTTTAAGAGGTTTAGCCAGCGCTTAAGCTATAAGGGCTTAAGCCACTATTTAAGCGGCAGTATGTTAGAGACCTTATAAGGCTTTATAAATAGATAGTCGTCCTACTTATTTAAGCTTCTTTTCTTGTTAAACTAGGTTAACTAATTCATCGCTACTAAGAGATTTAACTCTTCCTTCTTTTTCTAACTTCTTTACCTTTGTCTTGGGCCTAAGAGTAATAGCTCTCTACTTAATCTACGCTTCCTTTAGAGCCTCTAGCTTATATTTCGCCTTATCTTTATAAGTCGATGTGAAGTATTCTGCTTGTATAGAGGGATCGAAGAAGACCATAAGCTAGTAGGCAGGAATAGAGTTAAGGAGCTTATAGTACTTATTAAAGACCATAATAGATTTCTTAATTTAAGTAACAATTCCTTTTAAGAACTTCTTTACTGGCTTAACGATATTAGCAGTGGATTAAGGGCTATAATAGAGGAAGTAGACTTACGTTTTAAGCTGCTTTACTTAGTGTAATCTTTAATATATCTATAATTGGAAGAACCTTATAGATTTGAGCCTAATTGCCTTAAAGGCGTAGAGTTGCTTCTTTAAAGATATTTAGAAAGTCTTATATTGCTTAAAGCTCTTTCTAATTAGTAGGCGCTTAAAGGATATCTTTAGCTTCAATTTCCTCTTTAAAGTTGCTCTAATAGTGAGTTATAGCAACCTGCTTCTTATAAGCTACCGTAAGTATTGTAGACTAGCTATTCCATCGTGTTCTATTATTAATTGGTAGCAATCTACCAGTAAGCGCTTAGAAGACACTTACTCTACCTATTAAGCTTCTTATATAAACCATAAGATTGTAAAGCTTTCCAAGAACGTTAAGCGCTCATATCAGCTTTCTCATATTTGCCTCTTTCTTAAGCTATTCTTAAGCTAACTTCTCTCTATTAGCTTATTCTTGTAAGGCCTCTTAAAGCCCGAGTTCTTAAGCAAGGTTGTTAATATTAAAGGCTTTAAGTGTCTTAATTAAGATCTTATCTTTAAAGAAGAAGGCTTAAATAATAAGATTAATAATGTTACGGCGCTGGTGGAAAACGGTGGATTATGGTAGACGTTATGGTAGACGTAAAGTCACGTGAGCTCACGTAACCCGAGGATTGTATAAGACTTTGAGTGACGCTGCCCTTCTTCTCCTTTCCTTTCTCTAGCTTTGGATCCTCGTTTATAGACAATCCAATCGTACAGGCTTGCGCGACCTTCTTGCCGTGCTTGTGCCTTGATTGACCGAGTCGCTAACAAATAATATAGCTAATACAACGCATCCTCTGGCTTTTATCCCACTGGTGATTGTCTTGCTATAAGAGCTCCTTTAATAGATTTTAACAGAACTTATTATTTGCTAAGGCGTTGTCGCCAATAAAGGCGCCAAGCTGCTTGGTAAAGTTGAAGTCTTTAAGAATAGGATAGAAGATTGCTACCTGCTTAAGCGCGCTGTAGTTACCAATCTCTTTTAAAGCGAGAAGCGTGTTATAAGCCTACTTTGTTAAAGCTCTTACGAAGTAAGCGTAGATGGCAAGAAATAGATATTGGTTTGGAAAGGTCTAGATATTAAGAGCAATATGAATTAGTAAGAGCGACTGCTGAAGCTCTTGTTAAATAAGCGCCTTCTTCTTATTATAGAGGTCTTTGGTCTTCTATGGAATTGTTATATATAATTAACACAACACCTTCTTAACTTGTGGATTAAGAAGTTGGCTATAGACATGGAATTCTAGCTACTTTATAAGGTGATTTAGAAGGTTTTAAGTGCAGAGTAAATTAATAAGGGCTTTGTTAATAGCGTTTTAATTAAAAAGAGACCGAAGGAGGTTATTTTTAATGCCACTAAGAGTATTAAGCTTGCTATCTCTTATAAGGTCTCTTAATTGTAATAGGATCTTCTAATTAATATCGCTTGTCTCTTTATTGGCGCAAATAGAATGCTTTGCTTGTAGGTATCTTTGGAAGTTTGTTATAATAGGAGTCTGATATAGCTTCCTAGATTCCATTTTAGCGCAATATTAATAGATAAAGAGGTCTTTACTGGTAGAATCTTTAACTGGTGGCTTGTGGTGGGCGTAGGATTAAGTATAAGTCCATAGAATCTTTAATTTCTTATATTTCCGGTGGTTTAAAGCGTTAGAAGTAAAAGAGAGTTTAGAATTTAAGACATTCTTAGTCTTTAAGACCTCTTCAGGGAGAATCTCCTCATTTCTACGCCCTCTTGGCGCCATTTGGGCTCGAAATTGTCAATATAGAGGAGGTTGTAAAAATAAGGAGGATTATAATCAATTTGAATCGGATCGGATTATATAATCTTCCGGGGATTATAATCGATTGTAATTGGTTAGGATTATCGACCACCCTAGTCGATATATATCCCTTAGCCCGCATTGGGGGAGATCCGTGCACGAACATCAGAATCAAAATAGCGCGCGGGGCCTTGATACCGTTGATCTAATTGGCTAGCCCTTATCGATAACCGTACGACCAATTTTAACGGGTTAAGGGATAAGTAGCCCACCATAACCCCAGGCCTGGGCGGGTTACAAGCAAGCTATCCAGACAAATCCTCACCTGCCCGCAACGCCCGGCCAATCTTGAATTTGCCCCAACTTAAGATGGTGTGTTTCCATTCCCCCAGCTAGACACGTTTTTAGATCTGCTCGGCTCAATTTGTGGGAAAACCGAACTCTGGTAGAATGCTAATTGCTGCCGGGATGGGCCAAAATGGAAGGTAATATCACGCCTTAGCATCTTTCTGCAATGTTGTAATACGACATTCAGGCCTGAGTGCAGGGCAAGGGTGCGTTGAGTTGATCTATCCTGGATATGGATAATCTTAGGTGCCGGGAGGTAACTGGCTAAATCAGAACTGCCAATCGAAGATCATATCACTCCGCAAGATCTTCATATTCGAAAATATACCTCAGTTTGACGTCTCCATTTGTTGCATGTGGCTTGTGTAGTAAGAATCTTAACAAAACACATGTTGTGCAACATCCATGAAGGGCGGAAAACAATTCCGATTCGGTAAACGGAGCATAGGAAAAGCTGGGGTAAGACGTGGAGGAGAGCTAACCCTCATGATTTAAACGGTTGCTACCGATTACCGCAATTGCGGCTTGTATGTGGCTTGCCGGAGCCGGCGTACTGAAACAGGTGTCACAACCTAAATTTTTTTCATTTCTTTTTTTTCGCCCGAGATCTGCGAGCGTCAGCTCCCCTAGGCAAAAGGATAAATGTTTGAACAGGGGTAGCTATTTATCCGCAAGTCACGTACTTACATTGCTTCTTTTGGACTTGCACGCCTCAGCCACCAGAATCTCAGCAATGTCAGCTTCCGCGGCCAACGCCTCCACCCTTTCTCCAAATACCCCAGCGTAGCAGACGAGATGTGGTTAATGCTGTGGCATCCCTCCTAGATCCTCTTGCTGGAGGCAGCTCTCCTCTGCACAGATTAGTTAAAGTTGGCAGCATAGGAACTCGTTTCGATGAAACAGCTGCCCAGATTGAAGGCTATACAAGGCCATTGTGGGGGCTTGCACCACTGCTCGCTGGTGGAAGCAAGTATGCAGGAACTGAAAGGCTTGTGAATGGCTTGGTAGCTGGGACAGACCCAGAGAGTCCAGAGTTTTGGGGCCTGATGGAAGATATGGATTAGAGGATGGTAGAAGCATGCCCCATCGGGTACACGCTTACCATCTCGGACAAATACTTCTGGGAACCATTGACAGAGAAGCAGAAGAAAATTGTTGAGACCTAGCTGGGTAGCATGAATGATAAAGATACGCCTAACACGAACTAGTATGCAGCACACGCCCTCCTAATCCAGTACAACTTCTAACTATGAAATCACTACGACAGGCTAAGGTTTCGTGTCTTCGCCAATCTTGGCCTAGCAAAGAATGGTGCAGTATTCTCCCAAGCCAGGCTGGACGTCGACATAAAGCAGCTCAACACTTTCTACTGTGGTGATGGCTAGTCTAATGACGGGTCTGAAGGATATTGCCAAATGGACCACTATTCTGGTTCTTTCGCCATCCGGTATCCGCAACTTCTCTACTCTCGCCTAGCTGCAGATGCCGACCCAGTCCAAGCCGAGGAGTACCACAATCGCGCTCGCATGTATGTTTCGGACTTCGTGCATTACTTTAATCCGGAAGGTAGGGCTATCACTTTTGGACGAAGCCTGACGTACTGCTCGGCTATGGTAGCATTCTGGGGGTCTGTAGTGTTCGCTGATGTCGAATTACCCGCACCTCTCTCTTGGGGAGTGGTAAAAGGGATCTGATTGAGGAATCTAGGGTGGTGGACTACGCGACATGACATTTCCAGCCGAACGGGATACTCAGCATCGGATATTCCTACCCAAACACGTATCTTACGGAGAACTACAACTCACCTGATTCGCCCTACTGGTGTATGCTGGCTTTTGCACCGCTAGCCATGCCAGAGAACCATCCATTTTGGAGAGCGAAAGAGGAACCGCATCCGTTTGCAGAGCAGCGGGTGGCCAAGCCGCTCCCACATCCGAGACATATCGTCGTAAGGAGTAGTGGGCATACATTCTTACTATCGAGTGGGCAATCATGCCACTATCCACGTAAAGCCACACAAGCAAAATACGGGAAATTCGCATACGGTGCTGTGTTTGCGTATTCGGTACCTACAGGATGCTACACTCTCGAGCAATATATGCTAGAGTCGTCGCTTGCACTCTGACAGTCTCTGACGATGGTGGTGAGATGTTGAAAATGCGGCGAGCAGCCGATGATTCAAGGATTGAAGAGCACGACAGGATGCCAGTGCTGGTTTCAAGCATCAAGCCATGGAATGACGTCATGACGGAAACGTATCTTCTACCGCCAGTACAGGAGGGTGAAATTTGGCATCTTCGCATCCACCGTATCACGACTGGCAGGGATCTCAAGACTGCGGAGGGTGCTTTCGCTGTATACGGGTGCCGTGAGCCTGATGGAAGAGCCTTGACCGCATTTGATGAACATAAAGTCGAAGGCTGGACTAAGGATAAGCTAGAAGCTTTTATTGTATCTCGCTCAGGGGCTGTTGGGATCGCAGAACTACTTCTTCACGAATGAAAGGGGGGGATCCTGGACGCCGACGCGAACTCAAATCTTGTCGAGTCTCGTACAGTTTTGCCAGCACTATATGTAGATTTGAAGGCGGGTCAGACATGCTGGCTCGCAACGGCAAGGATGCTAGCAACAACTGACAATCCATCCATCAAAGAATGAGTACTTCAAGGTCGATGTTTGTCCAGTTCCTTGGGCGATTTCATAGAGAAAAACTTTTGCCTATGCGAGAAAATCACAAATCTGGGCTTCGGGGAGTGAAGGGTTGAGGTTGGAGTCAGCCTTGTTGGGCGGGGCTAAATGAGTTGAAGTTTTGCAATCACTCCCTAGCCTATTAGAAGCTGCCCCGCATGATTTTGACCGATTTCAAAGCAACAGATTTCGAAGCAGAGGATTTCAAGGCAGAAGATATATAAAGCAGCCAAGTGGAACAGAGGTGCGTGGGAAGGCGGCTGAAGATGTGGTCTAACTAACGAGTTTTAGCTGCCTATGGTGGGCCATACGTACCAAACCGAGGATGGAGACGCGACCGGATGTGTGTCCCATCTTTCGCCTTAATAACAGAGAGCGCGCCAACGCTAATTTAGTGGGGTACCCTCTAACATGCTGCTTGCTGCTACCAACCCACTCAACATCCACGTCACGCCGCGAACTTCCTTTCCTACCATCTTCAACCCACTCACCTAACGAACTGCCAACATGAAGACCGAAGAGCTCAATGACTCCTCTCTGACCTCGATCGACGAAGTCGCCACAAATGGCGACATCATCCTGGTGGTTGGCCTAGAGAAGAGGAAGCTACAGGTTAATTCTGGTGTTCTCAAAAATGCTTCAAAGGTCTTCAACGCGATGTTTGGACCACACTTCAGCGAAGGACAAAATCTGCCCGGAAACTCTCCTAAAGAGGTTTCCATGCCGGACGACAATGCAGACGCGTTGACTATCATCTGCAGAATCCTTCATCTTCGTAACGACTCGATTCCTGATTCTCTAACATCGAGCGAGATTCTCCAGATCGCCATCGCTGCAGACAAGTTTGACTGCGCAATGAGGCTCAAATTCCACGTGGCCCAATGGCTGAATCCTGGAAACATGCAGGATATCCTTGAACTTGGGCGCCTCTCGGTAGCTTCCTACATCTTGGACAATGCCTGGGCTTTTGGACAGCTCACACTCGCGATGATTGTCCGCTCTAAAGACTCCTACATCCCGCTTGCTGACGAGTTTGGTGATCTTATACCTTGGAAGACATTCTGTATGTAATGGCTCTACGGATATCATGAGACATGTCGCTGATGCATCGGTACAGGGCTCCTAGCAGAGCGGAGGACCGTTCTTCGAATGGAACTGGATCAATTAATTGTGGAAGGAGCATCGTCTGCAACCTGTGGTGATCCATGGGGTGAATGTGACTTCCTAAGCCGGCATACTCGTGCTTATATAGGGCTGCTTCGATCCGCAAAGCTGTGGCCGATGGCAACAGCCAAAATGTCAATTTCTGAGGCTATTGACGCGTTAGAGAAAACGGGCAATCCGAGGGTATCACTTGATGGAATGAAAAAATGCAGCTCTAATCACAGCACGCCAAATTATAGCACCAAGAAGCTGGACGAACTCAAGAACAGCATTGGCCTTTGCCTCGACTGTGTGTTCTCAGACCGCACTGCTGCGACGCCGGATTGCCGGATCAAGCACTAACCTTCATTGAAGCGGACGACAAAGCCCGTGGAAACGAGCGAGGGTGTCGACCGCAAAGATACCCGGGGCGTGACGCTGGGAAAATTATGTCCGGACGGTTACGTCTGCATCAAAGACCCGTTCAAGCCGGGCTGCGGCCCTGAATGCCTCTCGTTAGATCCTTTCGTCACGTTAACTTCCACCATTTACATCTCCAACTCAACACGGTCACATCAAGTCCGACTTTCATCAACGTCACTAAATGACTCCTCGCTGTCGCTGCTTGTCCATTCGCTGCAGTCACTGATCGATTCATCGCTTCCAATTATCGACTCGTTGCTGCTGCCAATCAACGTCTCCTCATCATCACTGATAGTCTGGTGATCGAGAGTGTCGCTGTCGGGGCGTATGGGGATTTCCCCGACGCCGCTTGAGGACCTGCGAACATTAGCAATCTGTTTTAATCTCGATCGAGGAGACATACAATCTTCCTATGAAGACGGAAAAGGATGATACTTGGGAGAGCCCGGATATCTAAAGCAGAAGGACGTTGATTTGGATGTCTGTGAGCACTGGACGAGCGAACTCTTATAGCCACCTCCTCCCCTGTTGACGAAGATAGACGGCCGAAGGAAGAGACGGCTATGCCACCTGCACGAGGCGGAGCGCATGAAGAGCTGGGCAGATATCAAAACCATCAGCGTATCACCCGCCACTTTGCCACTTAGAGTGGAATTCGACGTGCAGCATTCAGTGGCTCTGATAACTCCTTAGCACAAGTATTGCCTACGCTTTGGCATTGCCAGAATCAATCATTGGCTGAGATGTTACTAATTGATTGGATCACGTTCCTTGTCAGGCACGGAATGCTCCTCCAAGGGTACTTCAGCCCCTGGCGGCGTCATCACCAGGAAGCCCGCATGAATGTCTCATGATACGTGGTGCGTAGCTGCTAATGGATGTTGTTTGGAGTGTTTTTCCGTCCGATCGGCATGAGACTAACAACAGGTTTAAACGCCGCACACTTCAGCAGCAGCTGGAGAAGCTTTCAATCGTAGTTTTGACCGCGCTAACAAGGGTGGGCCAGAGCGGGTCGGCACCCTCCCTGCTAGCGCAGCCGAAGCTGTAGTAGCACCGCTCGATCCGACTTTTGGCACTAAGAAATTCCGCCACTTGAAGTGCGCAGGTTGAGCTACTAAGAATATTGCCTGTGCCATGATGCTAGGATGGAGTTGATATCCTCGCTTGGTAGGGCGACTTAACAGGTTAGCGCCGGCCTGACGCCTCCTGCTAGCACATTTCCTGCCCGAGAGGGGAACTTGTATTTCCTGCCTCCAGTAACGTGGTTAACGGGGGTTTGACGGTGTGGCTGGAGTAGCTTAATAAGTCACGCTTCTTCAGCCATTGGTAGGGAGCAGCTAATACGCATCTAATGATTCCAAAGCCCCTTGGCTATCAACCAAATCTAAAGGGATTTTCACCTCGTTACTCGTGTAGCATCCATTAGAACTTAGTAGAATATCACAGGATTATTATATGGATTATTGAAGTGCGGCTCTTTCAATACACTTCTCATATTCAGCCATCTCGAAATCTGTTCTCGCTGTTAATGGTTTTACTCCAGAAAGGACTGAAGCCGGAAATGAATCTTTGAATTGCCCGATCAACACCAGAGACCCTTTCTCGTATTCTTTCAATTACCCTAAAGCAGCACTAAATCCGCAATAGACGAAATCTTCACCGTCCGTCCTCATCAACTCACTTCTCCACCAATCCTTAGGTCTTGATTGCACTCCCACGTCCTTAGAAACCACAGGCTTAGACAACGGTGCATCTTTCCTGAAATAGGCGGAGGATTGGACGTTATTTTTGAGGTTGATGGCTTCGCAGTCGCACGCGACTCGGCAAGTTTGTTGAGCTCGGTGACGGTAGAGATAATAATACGCGAAATAGATACCGAGAACAAGAGGGGAGGGTAAAGTAGGGCATTGGCACTTGAATGCAGGCGGGTCAGTAAGGTGTGGCTCAACTTGAGCATCTATTTGGAGTATTTTCTTAACGCTCCCAAGTCCCATCAGAAGTGTCTTGGCATTGCTAACGTGCTGCTCTACACTTCCGGTCCTGGTCTATTTCGACCAATGAACGAACTCACTTGATGCTGAAAAAGAGTGTAGCGATGAGAAATATCTCCTCTTCATACACCAATATACCTACATTCCCGATGGTAGAGACATTACGTAAAATGTGTATCTGTCAGCCCGCGCTACAGTTTACAGAGACCTTGGTCTAGAAATAGCATTCGCAAGACCGTGCATATATTTGATACGCCAATCGTGGAGGCTATGGCGAAGCCGCTGACTATACCCAGGCTCGTTTATCATGAGAAAAACGGTTTGCGCTTCGCAGCTTGGGGCTCCAGGGCAACGCCATCATTTCGAGGACGGCCTCGCTTGCGTTTCGCAGGCATGGAGTTGGATGACGATTGCGGTCGAGGAATTAACTGCATGGTCGGCGTTGGAGACGATGTGGACTTGACTACGTCCTTAATGGTCTGGCGAGAGAGGCAGAAATCGATGTGAGAATTGAAGATTTTATCATCGGCGGGTTGAGGCAATGAGCAGATAGGACAGTCCCATAATTCCTCTTTTTCGTTCAGGTTTTCCTCAATTTTCGGCGATGGTGGCTTTCGAGCTTGTCGGTCGAGAGGGGCCTTTAAGGAGGCTCCATTCTCTTCTTGCTCTTGCGGCTGCTGATGCTCTTGGCTAAGGGCTTCTAGTTCGTTCATTTCGTCTTCTCTTTCTTGGCGTGCAGCTTCCTCAAACTCAGCCTCTGGCCAAACCTCCCATTCTCTGTCATCAGCATTTGCTCCGCTCTCGGATTTGGGCACTGGAGTTCCGCTTCGAGATGAAGCAGCGCGGCTCTTCAGACCAAAGAAGTCAATTCCGCCCTTCTTTATACTCACAATGTGAGTGACGCGAAGACCCATTAGACGGAGCTTCATGTTCGGAATCTCCTTCTCTAGCTTTGTGAGCATTGGCAAAGCGTACTTATATAAGTCTTCTGAAAGATGAACGGCTTTGGGAGGCGAACTCTGCCGTGTCAGTACCTCAAATGTATGCAACTTGACTTTTAAGACCAGAGTGCGTCCTTTATATTGCGTGCGTTCGAGGTCCTTTTCTAACTCTTCAGCAATGTGCCGCAACTTCTCGCGCAGTTCAGTCTTGCCACTCAGTTCCCGAAATGTAGACTCCGTCCCAACACTCTTACGTTCGTACTCTTCTGCAGGCTGAATTTTTGTACGACCTAGACCGAGATAGCATTGCATAAGAAATTGGAATGCCTTTTCTCCAAATAATTTTGAAACGTAGGCGCGGTGCGTATAGATGTCTCCGCAAGTCTTAATTCCGATAGCGTCAAGTTCGCGTTCAAAGACTCGTCCAACACCATTAACCTTTCTAGTTGGTAGGTTACGCATGAATTCCATGATTGTAGTCCGGTCACTTGCGATTCGATATTGTCCGTTAGGCTTATTCCGATTCGATGCGATTTTCGCAAGCTTAGCGTTCGCAGCTATGCCGGCAGACACTGTAATCTTGGTCTTCTCATGAACTTCTGCGCGTAGTTGGGAGACGACCTCTTCCGGGTCCATGTGGTGTTCATTGCAGTATTCGGTAATGTTGAGATATGCCTCGTCTATGCTGGCACTCTCAAAGCGTGGGTCATATGTTGCGAGTATGGTTCGTACTTCTTCTGCTTTCGCATTGTACTTGTTAAAATTTAGAGGTAAACAGATCAGTTGTGGACATAGTTTCATGGCCACAAATCCTGCCATCCCGCTCCTACATCCGAATTTGCGCGCATGGTAGTTGCAAGTTGTGAGGACGCCTTTACCGACTGCCATAGGCACATCTCGTAACTCTGGTCTGTCCAACTCTTCGACAGCGGCGTAGAAGGCATCACAATCGATATGCACGATAGTTTGTGTCAGATCCCTGGTCAATTCTAACTCTAAAATATAGTCCTCGGCGCGGCGGAGATCGGAGGTAAGATCGATTCGTTCAAGTTGGCGTTTGAGAGCCAATATACGATTGATCTTCTCGGTCAGGTTTCGGTCTTTTACCTCCTCGTTGTTGAAGAACTTAGAGCCCTTAGAGGCATTGTAGATTATTTCAGATACCTACGGTACGTTAGTATCCGCAGAGAGAAAATGAAGGTGGACGCGGGTTTACTTTCTGCTGATCCACGGCATCTTGGCCAGCCTTGGTCAAAGAAGGTCCAAGAAGGTGATATTTGAGCGTGTCATGCTCCCCTGCTTCCACTGGTGTCTCTGCAGGCAACTCTCGTGGAGCGGAAAGGCGTGGTGGTGCGTTCAGAGAGTCTAGCGGCTCTACTAACGCGTTGGAAATTTGTCCATGGGCCTCATCAGTGCTCATACTGATAAATGAGGCTGCTATCGCACAGAGAATTAGCGTTGGTGGAGAGCAAGCATTCCTCGAACGCGATGATGCAGTCATTTGACGCGCATCCTTGACCGCTTCGCGAGTATTGTATTGGCCTCTTCTCAGCCGAGACGCCAAGGGCTTCGCGCTTGCATGCGCCCGACCGTCACACCACAAAACAAGACGAACAGGGACTTCGGAAGTGCGAAAAGCATCGCGGCGGGTCCTTTGAATACAATTCACCTCGACCATGGTGATCACCACTCGGTCCACATACTAACTATCATTGGGGAACCTGCAGCGGTTCTAGTGGGGCGGAATCACGAGTTTCAGTCTGTTTTGACTCGAGAACTGTTCATAGCATCAACACCCGCCCTCAACGCCTATTTGCACCCATTGCCCACCAAGAAGATGATCTCGATCCCCAACCAATATTCTACGACTCTCTAAATACACTCCGGCCACATTTAAGATGCCTACAGATAGGTACAATGTCAATAGTAGCCGGCCTTTGATGCCCACTCTTGCTACGAACAGAACTGCGAAAACTCCCATTACACCCCGCCTGGCAGCGTCAGCAACCTCTACAAACACTTCTCTACCCCGTCGGCCAGAGAGGTGCGATACAGGAAACACCTCGAAAGGGGACTCGGTTGCAAGAGAGGACTTAACAACGCCAGTCAAAACCTTTCTTAGCAGTAATGTTACTCCCCGCTCGTCGTCAAGAAAGTCCCGCGTCGGCACCGGCAGCGCTCAGTCAACTCCTAATGGAACACCTAGTGGTACGCCGACCGGCTCACAGCCCGGGTCCACTATCGATACGGCTAGTACAAAGGAGGGGAATAGCTTCAGCGGGCTGGGTATAAACGGATTTTATGGTGTTTCCGCTTCGGGTAGGCCAAAGAGCATAGTCAATGGAAGCGCTGTGTTTCAAAATGTGCCTATAAATAGGTCACCAATGCCGAATATCCATGGAATGTCTGGAGCAGATGTCGGAGGACCCAGGGAGAACTCTCAAATGTTCTTCCATGCTCTAGATCCAAGATCTCAGGACCCGAGTCCAATTCAGAGAAAGACACCAGCATTCTTCTATGCTAACGGAGAGGAAGACGAAAGCCCGGCACGTTCAGCAGGAATACCTTCGCCACCGCATTCCTCAATCGAGAGGACTCGCCCACAAACCCAATTCTTCCACGCTGATTCAACCCCCGAAGTAAAGAATCGACCGCCATTTCTTACACCTCCGCTTGTCACGGCGTCGCCTGAACCAGCATCATTTTCAAATCTATCCCTAAAGCCACCCACGCTCCGCCCGCCGTCACCATCAAAAGATAATATACATCTATCATATCGAAAAGGCGCTTCGCAGGTCATCCGTCCAAGCACCCGCAACAGGCCATCCGCTATATCTACACTACCTGGGCATCCGTATTCGAACATAGCACAACCGCATTCTCGAGGCTCTGATCACGAACGATCATCACGGCGAAGATCTAGCGCAGGAACATCCTCCACCCGTATCAATCATGTGAAAAGTGCGAGTCTCTCTTCTATTGACTCAGTTACCTCTACCAAAAAAGGGTTTCATAGCCATGCTGAGGCCCTATCTTTGGTAACACCGAGCCCGCTTCATAATGAGAATAGAGTTATTAGCAATGGATCAATACCGGAAAGCATTGCGTCTGCTCCTACACCACCAAAGGAGGATTCATTAGGCCTACCATTATCTGTGCCGCAGAGCCCTACAAAGTCAGCTGGTCAGAGTGCGCTTCAAAAGATGAATGAGCTAGCAGCAAATGCCAGAAGAGAACGGAAGGTCCTAGATCTAGAAATCAGCAATTCCTCATTACTCGCCATAAATAGACAGCTAGAGCGGGAAGTCCGCAAGCAGAAAGCCGAACTTCGACGATTTCGCAGGTTAAGTCGGGCGGGACGATTCTCATCCGGCACATTGCGTTTCTCTGTCGGAGATCTCTCTACTATTGGTGATAGCGAACTTAGCGATTTATCAGACATGCTCGAGGAAGCTGAGGATCCCGGCGGAGAAGATGAGCGAGACGACTACACCAGCGAATCCTCTATCGATGAAGAAACTCTAAGTCCTGGTGCTCTCGCTGATAGGGATGCAAATTATCGTATTAAAGATGAGAAGCGCCTCCAACTGGATTTGTCAAAGCATCGTGAACTACTTGTAGACAGTCAGAAAATGAACCAAAGTCTCAAACGATGCCTCGGCTGGACAGAGGAACTTATTAAAGAGGGGAAGAAGGCTCTTGAGTATCAAGTCCGTGTAAGCGATGTCAAACTCGGCGGGCGTGTTCTGGAGTCCGAAGAGGAGTTACACGCCAACCATGGAACGGAGCACAGGCAAGGAGGCACGCTACTAAGCGCTTGGACGCTTCCAGACCGGACCATTGACTACGAAGACCGTGCTTCTCTCGGATCGGAGCGCACAGACAGGGATAGTGGGGTTGAGCTGGAGGGGTTACAGCAGCTTCAACGGCAAGAGCATGATCAGGATCAATCAATAGCGGGCTCAGAGATGGGCGAGAAGCCCTCACGACCATCTTGCATGACTGATATTCTCGGAGAAACATTTTGAATCACCGTCGTTTGGCAGTATATTATTTCATTTGTCACTAGAAGTACCTAGGCTAGGTTTGAGATTGGCGTTTAGGGGCCCATTGCGGGCTGAGAGGTTGCATATTTACGGCGCAGTGGGGAGTATAACATTGGGTATGATCTCAACGCACTTTATTTACTAGATGGGTCGGCATTCATCTTCCCTTTCTCGTTATTGCTAAAATTGTTCATTTGTCAGGGAAAGGCTGCAGTGTGAGGCTGCTTTACTGATGCTCGCGCTGTATTTTACGAGATACCCCCCGAATTTCTACTCTGTTAGAAACACAATGCTACATCATCAGATAATGTCTACCAAGTTTTTTACGTTTGCACCTAAAGTTATCCTGCTTACACTCACATGGAACCATTAGTACTTATCGTGAGTCCAGCGATCCTTTCGGTCCTTAATATATCACTAAGCCCTTACGCATTGGACCACCCACGCGGAAGAGGCGGTCTAGAAATTGCACAAGTCGGGAAAAAAGGCAGAGATTACAGTAGTGGGGCCGCACCCTTAAGAAACCTTCACATCTACAAACACCACTTTCATAGGACTATAACCATGGACGCGTTGTACTTGCTAAGAACTGCGGCACCGATTCATAAGGGACGATGCAAGAGGCTGTTTTCGGTGCATCCTATCCGGAAGAAAATGTTCTTACAGACATCCACAAAAAAACGCGTGGGCACAGGCGGTTGGCATGTCTAACTGGCGGTGTGCACGATCACCAAGACCACCACAGCAGATGTGGGCCGTCGGCGGGATAGCTGCAACGAGAATTCGTACCGCGAATCGAATCGGGCAATACCTACCGCTCGATCATGCCGAGCTAAGTAAATTTTGAACTACGAGCAAGCTTCAGCGATGGCAGGAAATGAGACAGTGTCTATCAGCTTTTACCCACTATATTTGGTAGAGATACTAATACTCTATTGCACTTTACGTGATGGTGTAAAGCAACTTATGGGAGCGCTACTACTTATACTTGTCAATACTGTCATCATGCGGAACATCATTATTTAGATATATATCATTATTTCTAATAATCCCCATTGAAAAGAACGCACTCACTTTCCTTCTAGTCTGTTAGCGGCGGGCGTGTTATTTAACGCTGATGCTTTCTAGTAGACCTGATCGTCCGCGAGGAAGCCTTTTTAAATCAGGCTAGTAGTAGCGGCCGAGGTGCACCCTACAAGTAGGGTAGATGCCAAGATTATCATGTTGTACAACCTATATCTGGCGTATACCACGCGCAACATCACGTGGTCCTTGGATCACATAGTTCCACAGGATCCATCGTGATCCGTGCTTCCGCTAACCAATTGGCGTCTACGAACTCCTCCCTTAGTAGTTCTGACATTCTGGTTATTTGGTCCGTCATATATAGCTTTAGAACGTTGTACACGATAACGCGATAGTAAGCTTAAATTTAGGAAATCGGATGATGTAGTCTTATTAATCGCAGTTAATTTAGTTATTCTAGCCATTACAAAGAGCTTCAGGTCTTGTAGTGGTTGACAGATTTGGGAGCAGAGAAGATGTATTTTGGCCTAATCGCCCCGCGTCCATCTATCCAAAATTCGAAGCCCAAACCTCCTGGCGAAGGTAACGGTTGAACCTCGGCAGAAGGTCTAGGTCCGAGATAAGTGCTACCTAGTCGCGCTCAGAACTACATATTGTTGGCCGAGCGTTGCGCCTATTTTTCCCAAGAGGTGGACCTGCTCCGCCTGTGCGCGATCCCTACGACACGTATGGATGTCATACTGATCAGCGTGAGCACACGCGTATCGTGAACAGTCTTCAGCAGTGCTGCAGAGACGTCCTCACGTTTGAAGACATCGCCGATACAGGACTCGTTCGTGGATTGCCCCGCTGCGGCCAAGGGTTCGCTCTCTGAGTGCCACGGGAGGCAGATAGCCGCAGTCGATGTATACTCTCCTAGTGTTAAGATAATGACGACCTCATATCCTCATCATGGTGGTATGCAGCACCCCGGCATGCCACATGGTCAACTGATGGGCTCTGGACCAGGACCCAATCCTAGCCAGCCTATCATGGAACCAGCAATGCAGGCGCATCCAGGCGTGTCAGAGCCAAGAGCTATGTACAAGAAAATTGCGGTATTGCTCATCAAGTGGACTGACGAGCTGGACGAACTGAAGACAAGGGACGAGGTAGGGATCGACTTCGATGGGGTCTGAATGATCGCTAACGAGGAAGTAAGGTCCTAGAACTTGAGAGTGTTTTCCATGACCTTTTCCACTACGAGACCAAGGTGGTTGAATTGAATGTTTCGCGCAAACCCCAGCACCAAGTCCATACTCACCTGAGTGACTTTGTGTATACGTACGATGGACTATATAATCTGTTAATCATATATTACACTGGTCACGCGGTGTACAATGACAAGAATTATCTGGAGATGTGCGCAAGCGCAAACATAAAGGAAGGAGGGCTCCTCCACAAAGCTGCTCGTTGGGATTGGAATAAGGCGGAAGAAATCTTGCGTGATGACGACGTAGAGTGCGATGTCTTAACGATTCTAGATATCGGAATACGAAGCAATTGGGCTGGCAATAAGGTGGTCAGTACTGATTTCTTAACCAATTGAGCTAGGAATATAGTGGCTGATATCGATTTCTTTGGACAGGATCCGCACAGTAACTCTTGGCAGTAACTTTACTGTCCGAATCTTTTAATTGGCGGCGGCTTAGCAGGCGGTAAAGGAAGCCAAGACACTACTTAGGGCCTATTTTAGCCTTCCCGTTATCTATTTTTACTCTTTTTTATACTATACACATCTCCCCTTATGCGTCTCCTTTTACGCGTCTCTTTTTATATATATCTCTACACGTTTCTTTCTATATATCTCTTTATATACGTCTCTTTATATACGTCTCCCTATAAAAAAGGTATAGGTAAGGTATAAATAGAGATATAAGTAGAGCTATAAGCAGAGCTATAAGTAGGGTAGAGAAAGAAGTAGGGTAGAGGGTAGAGAAAGAAGTAGGGTAGAGAAAGAAGTAGGGTAGAGAAAGAAGTAGGGTAGAGAAAGAAGTAGGGTAGAGAAAGAAGTAGGGTAGAGAAAGAAGTAGGGTAGAGAAAGAAGTAGGGTAGAGAAAGAAGTAAAGTAGAGGAAGGAGTAGAGGGGGTAAAGAGAGAAGTAAAGAGGGTAGCCTAAATAAGAAGGTAAGTTAGTAGGTTTAGATAAATAGTGCTTAGTTAATCTATAGGGGTAAATTAAGGCTATACTTTAATATTCCCTTTTTAAATACCCCTTTCTACCTCTATGCCTTATACCTTTATACCTCTCTACTTCTCTATATCTCTATTTATAGCTTTACTTATAGCTCTACTTATATTTCTACTTATGGCTTTACTTATAGCTCTTTTTATATATTTACTTATATCTCTACCTATATCTCTCCCTATACTCCTTATATTTCTTTATATATCTCTTTATATATCTTATAGGGGGTTAGGTAAAAAGGTATAGAGATATAAATATGAAGATATAAAAGTATAAAGGCGTAAAAGTGTAAAGGTATAAAGGTATAGAGGTATAAAGGAAGACGTAAAGGTATAAGGGAGGTGCCTCTAGGGATAGGCTATACTAAATTAAGCTATAGCTTTAATAAATAAAAAAGTATTTAGTTTAGGGTTTAGAAGTAATCTAAAGCCTTTAAATTAGAATTAATTTAGAGCTCTAATCTAATCTAGAGGTAGGTATTTAGTATATTTAGCAACTTTTTAATCTAAAGCACCTCTAAATTGGCAAGCGCGTTAAATTTATACGATATATTATATATAGTAGTTAAACTAAAACTTTTAGCATTAGATTAATAAAAAGCCCTTAATTTTAGTTTTAGATTCTAAATTAAATATAAAGCTCTACTTATATATACGCTTAATTATTTACCCTACCTAGTATACCCCTACTACTAATAATATTACTACTATAGCTATAGGCCCTATACAACGTCTAGGTAAGTAATAATTAATATATAGAGATTTTACTAATTCTAATTTTTATTTAAGGCTTTTTAGAAAGCTTAACTAAATACTTAGCTTTAGATTAAATTAAGTATAACTACTAGATTAAGCGTCGCTAAATATATACTGGTTAACGCTAGTAAAAGTATAAAGTAACCTTAATTAGGAAGGAACTAAACTTAATTAGTAGGGGGTGTCTATATATTAATTAAGAGATGTCTATTATTACAGACGCTTTAAGTACAATGTTATAACTACTTGGAGAAGAGTTAAAAGAAGCTAGTTAGTTAATAAGAGCACAGTCCAGGATAAAACTAGTAGAACTATATAACGAGGAATAGTAGCTAAGATTATATAATATAATTTATAGGATTTATATAATCTATAAGGTCTATAATAGAGCATATAGAGCGGATAAAGTAGATAGAGTAATAACTTTCTTAAGAGTATAGATGTGTATTTAAAGGACCATAGTCCCTACCTAGATAGTTCCTTTCCTTATAGTAAATCTCAAAATATAATTAGAGTTAATCTATTGGGTAACTACTCTACTAGTTATTATCTATTTATTATATTATTAACTTCCTATTTACCTATACAACCTAGCCTAATAATAAGTTTACCGTGGTATTTCCTATAAGGCTTTGTTATACATTTACTATCTAGTTATAGTATTAATAAAGTCAAATAATATATTACTAAAAGCACTAGTTATAATACTATCTACGGCAGCTACAACCTTAGATTTAGGAGGAGACACTAGTATAAAAGATACTAATTTGCAGCTAGTTATAGTGGATTAGTTATAGGAAATAGTTAGTTAATTAATAGACAATAATTAAATATTTAAAAATAGAATTAATAGAATTAGAGCGGCTAAGGTTAAGTTACTATCTATTAAGCGATTCTTAGGGGAGAAGTTAAAGCTTAAGGGATTTCTTACGCAAATGCACTTTTGTTACGGACGCTTTAAGTACGATGTTACGACTACTTGGAGAGGAGTCGGAAGAAGCTAGTTGGTTGATAGAAGCACGGTCCAGGATGGAGCCTGTGGAACCATATGACGAGGAATGGTAAGCGAGATCACGTGGTGTGATCTGTGTGATCTGTGTGATCTGTGAGATCTGTAACAGAGCATACAGAGCAACGAGTTTCTTAGGAGTACGGATGTGTATTTAAAGGACCACAGTCCCTACCTAGATAGCTTCCTTCCTTGTTGTGAATCTCAGAATATAATTGGAGTTAATCTGTTGGGCAACCACTCTACCAGTTGTTATTTGTTACTGTTACATTGTTGACTTAGTTCTTTACCTACACACCTAGCCCATTAACAAGTCCACCGTAGTTCCTGCTACAAGGCTTTGTTACAACTTTAAGGTCATGCAAGAAGGAGTAAAGTTGGCAACACTTATAGACTAAGTGGCGTATGCAGGATTGTTCTTAACAGGAAGAGCACTTAAATGGTTTAAATCTTACCTTACTAAGATCCAAATAAATAGAATAATAACTACTAGTTAGGAAGTATGGTATATATTTACTAACTAGAACGGGTTCTTAAAGAGACTAACACAAATATTTAGAGACCTAAAGGTAATAATTATAGCGGAATAAAAGCTTCGGAACCTAGTATAACGTACTTTAGTAATTAAGTATATAATATAGTTTTAAACACTTGCAATATAGATTAAGTAGAATAATAAGGCGCTTATAGCACAGTATAAATAGGGACTTAAAGTAAAAGTCTAGGACGTAATTATCCTAATAAAAGATGTGGACACTCTAAGAAAGTTAATAGATTAGTTAATTAAGATTAATAATAGGATCTATTAAAGGGAATAAGCTAAAAAAGGGCAAGATAGAGTTCTATAGTTATATAAGGCGTAGAGTATATATTAATAGATGTAGAGTTAAAAACTATAGAATGGTGGGCCAGAGCTAATAGACTTAAGTAGCACTAAAGAATTTAAGAGATAAAGTAAGAAACTATGGAAACCTAGAGGTTAAGGATTAAGTAATTATAGGACTAAGGAGTAGAGGCTAAACTAAGGATCTTATTAGCAGAAGACGTTTAGGCGGACTCTATAATAAGAAGAATGATTTAAAAAAGGAGCTTATATAAATTATGGAAAATAGGGCCACTATGCTAGAAACTATAAGGGAGGCTAGAACAGTTATATAGTAAAAGGAACTAAGTAAGGGGAGCTAGAACTAGTAATAAGAAGATTATAGGGTACTAAAGAATGTTCTATTAAGCATTTTGCGTTTTATTACAATAATGCATGCCAAATTTATAAGGACGCTAAGTATGGCGCAAGCTATTAGCTATAAGAGCTAGAGTTATAAGGACTTAAAGGAACTATAGAGTTAGATAAAGAATAAGATTAACTCTATAAGCTAGATTAAGATATTACAGTAATATACGGATAAAGATTAGCAACTATAACAATAGAGTTAGAGTACTTATTAATTATTAGCAATAAGGAAGATAAAGAGGCCAACTAGGGGCGCTTAACCCTTAATAACGCAATAGAAGTAGAGACTAAGACTACTATAAAACGCGGTTTAGTAACGGGCATTATAATACCGTTGGATACGGCATCTATTACTTTATAAGACGGAAGGAGTAATATCTAAAGATAATTAAGCAAGCAGATAACTGCTAGTGCTAGCTTACTACTTAATAAAGGCAAAAGGCTATAGACTTAAGATTCTTAAGAAGAGATAAGAGATAATTAAGATTCTTAAGATAAGATAAGGTATACCTAAGAACTTATAACAGACGAAAACCAATAGGAAAGGGTAGTAGCTTAGTTTAAGGGTAAATAAATAAGCACGGGACGACAATTCCTAGGGAACTAAGATTTTAAAGAACAAATAAGGTCTATAGAAATCCTAGGTAAACGTAGTGTTTAGCCTAAAGGTTAAAAAGTTAATATAACAATTAAGAAGCAGGATAACTTTAAAAATCCCTTTAGAAGAAGAAAACTAAAAGAAAGTATGGATAAGTTTAGATAATAAATTATTATATAGCAAGAACAGAAGCTAGACTAGAGATTAGCTATGCTAGGATATATAAAGGATAGAGCACCTATATAGAAAGTTACTAATAGGCTAAGGGTAGGTATGCTAAGAGCTAAGTAGGTAAACGATCTAGAATAAAAAGAGAAACTAGGGATTCTAACTAGGTTTACAGAATAATATACTAAAGGTTATAATAATATAATAATAAAAAGATACTTCCTTATGGATAGATTGTATATACTTATAAAGCTATACTAAAAGTAGTACTAGCAGCGCAGAAACAATAAGTGGGAAGATTTTTATATATAGTTAGACGAGAAAGTTATACCAGATTAAGCTATATCGGAAAGATAGATAAGTTATATTAAAGGAGCACTAATTATAATATTAAAGAACTTAGAGGAATAGACTATAGACTAGAGAGAAATAATATAAGTATTAGTACCAGCAAATAATATATTAACGTTTAGATTAATATAAGAAAGGTTTAAACTTAAAAGTAAAGATAAGCTATAAGTTAACCTAAAGCACTTAGCATATTATATATTAGTATGGATTATATATATAGGACACCTAAGGATAAATATCGCAAGTATCTAATAAGAATATATTAGATAATAGATAAAAGGCGGTATAGTAACGCTAAGTATATATATAGTTAGCACCTAGTAGAAGTTTAAGAGCTAGGGGACTTAATACTTTAACCCAGAAGGTTCCTTATAAAAGAATGCCTAGAAAATACTTACCTATAGTATATTAAAGATAAAAAGCAAACTAAGTATTAGCTATAGAGGGACCAAGTATAGTTAAGATTTAATAGTTAATAGTTAGGAAAAGTAGAGGCCTATAGAACCAAAGGGAGCTAGTGGTAGAGCCTTAGACCCTTAAAGGAATTACAGGACAATATCTAAATTTATAAGTCAGTTAGCAAGATTAAAAGTTTAAAGTATTAGTGGATAGTGGAGTAATAAGAAACTATATATCACTAATAGTAGTTAAAAGGATAGGGTTACTATATAGGCAGAAGGAACACCTATACCCATTAATAACAATTTTAGGAGATCTAATAGCCTATAGAGGAGGCATTATTAACCTTAAAACAGGACCTATTTAGTTAACTATTAAAGGAAGATAAGTTAAGATGTCTTTTAATATCCTACTATTAGGAAAGGATAAGGTAATACTAAGAATGCCTTAGTTACAGGAATATAATCTAAAGATTAATTGGGTTATAGGTTAGGTAGATATTAAGAATATATAATAATATAAGATATAATAATAAACCAAGATAATATAGTACTAAGTTAGAGCGATATATAAGGAGACTAAGCAAGGCTTAAGTTATATACTAAAGAGATACTATAAGTATGGCAAAAGACTATGGAGCCTAGAAAGTGAAAAGCTGTTAGAGTATATAGTATAGGACCACGAGAAATAAGCAATTTTCCAAGGAAAATTCTGAAATTGCCGACCTACGGCCGGCAATTTGCAGTTCCTTGGAAAATTACATATTTCTCGCGCCTGCGGCGGGCTTTTGTCCTTTGGGACGAAGTCCTTTTAGGAACTAAGTAGCTTTGGGAACTAAGTAGCTGCCCTACTACTGCCCTATTGTTATAGTGGTGACGTAAGGCTGCCTTTACGTGATAATCGCGTGATATAGATTTACATAATTGATCACGTGACGTATATTGACAATAGCTATTTACGTCGTCGTCGTCGTCGTCTTCTTCCTTAAGTAATAGCACTATCACCATCACCATCACCACTGCCGCTGCTGCTGCTGCGTCTTCTGCTCCTGCTCCTGCTCCTGCTGCTGCTGCTGCCACCACTGCCGCCACTACTACCACCACCACCATTACCACCACCGCCGCTGCCGCCGCCATGTCCGCGCCTGGCCGCCGCTTCTTGTCCGTGCCGCCGTCCGTGCCGCCGCCGTCCTGGGCTGGAGTGCGTGCGCGTGGGACTTCAGTCCTAGAAGATGAGCGTGCTGGTAAGTATTAGTACTATAAAAGAATTTGAGAATTTAAGAATTTGAGAAGATACTGACATGTAAATAGCTGCTGCAGCTACAGCTGCCGCCCGGCCCCTCCCCGCTCCCACCACTGCCGCTGCTGCTGCCGCTGCCGCCGCCGCTCCCGTCGCTCCCGTCGCTCCCCCCCTAGCCGGCTTTACGGCTATTAATTAGCCCGCCGCCCTCCCGCCGCCTGCCGCCCTCCTGCCGCCTGCCGCCCTCCTACTCTAGAATCCCTTGCCTGCCGCGCTTGCCGCCGCCGCCGAAGCCGCCACCGCCAACACGGCCACAATGCGGGCGCTGCGTCCCCTACCGCGCGTTTGGGGCGTGTCTCTACGGTGGGCTCCTGGCCTGGGTAGAGCTCCTGGGGTCTACTGGGGGGTCCGCCTTAAGGCTAGGGCCCCAAATGCGGAGGCAGCCCTGGCGTAAAGCCGGGGTATAGTAGCCCTGCAGGCTTATGCGTTGTGCGCGCGGGGCAGTAGCCTATTTACAGAGTGTGTGTTGGTTGCGGGCCAGCTGCGCGGCAGCTGTGCTAACTGCCATTATAGCAGCGAAGGGGCGCGCTGCTCCTTCTGGGCCTGTAAGTTAGCAATGTAAACGGTAAAAAGCATAACTAATAGAGATAATAGCGTCTGCCCCCGCCGCAGCCACCGCCGCCACCCTGCTGGTCCGCCGCGGCCGCGCCTCCTCCTATGCCTCGGTCCCTCCCGCTGCCGCCACCACCGCCGCCGATGACGACGACGACGACGATGACGACGACGACGATGATGATGAAGAGGAGGCCCCACCTGCTCACGGCTGTCCCCGCCCCGTGCGGCGCCAGTGGGTTGCGGGGCTGCTCCGCCATTTGGCGGATATAGTTGAGCAGTGGGAAGGGGGTGAGGATGAGGAGTAGGGGAGGGGGGGTAAAGGAGGGGGGGGAGAAGGGAGGGAAAAGGGGGTGTTTACTGGACCCTATGGGGCATTTGCGGAGGTTTTACTGGCCCTATAGGGCAGTTGTAGAAGTAGTTGTTTAATAAAATAACATACCTTATTATGAAAGTAATACCTCTAGATATAATAATAGCCTAAAACTAAGTGCTGTCCTATTACTGCCCTACTACCCTACTGCCCTACTGCCATTACTGCCACTGCTGCTATGCCGTCCCCTTATATCTTAGCCCATAACGGCCAGTAATATACTAAGACTGCAGCAACACCTCTAGATATATAACGTTAGTTATTATAGCATCCCTATCCTATAGCAGTAATAGCAAAAGCCCAGCTATATCCGTTACTCTTAACAGCGCAATATATAGCTACCTATAGGTAAAGACCGGTATATATAAATCAACGCCAATAAAGTTAAAAGACTGCCCCTACGACTTATTTATAGTTATAGTAAAGTATAGCCAAATTGGAAACTGCCTTCTACTAATAATAAACGGCAGTTCTCCTTCTATAGAGGTAAGCTTAATATAAGGGATTAGCCGTAGCTGGTTGTAAAAGCTGCTGCTAAATATCTGAGTTTTAATACAGCGGCGGCCTATACGCGTAATAACCATACGGGTGCCGTTACAGAGCCCTTTATTAGGGTAGAGGTTCTATAAAAGGATTATAGGCGCGCCTACCTTTAGGGAAAGCTTTAATAGAGGTAGGCTACTAGGATTAAATATCTGCAGGAGCTCTGCTGGTGGTAGTTCTATATAATTGTCTTCTCTATTTTGCTCTATAGAGTCTATAGAATAAAAGGTGTTTAGGGAGCCGTAGAGCTGCGGAAGGATAGCGTCGTTAATCTTAGCTATAGTATTGTTATAAATGGTTAGGATAGCGCGATCGCGGAAGGTATTAGGGTTAGTATATGCCCGAGCAAGCAGTTATGGAGGGTATATATGCCCGTAAAAGGGTTCCTAGGACTATAATAGGGCTATACTAGGCGGGATACTAAAGCCAGGGCTAAATTATAGGATAAGCTTTATACCTAAGCTGCAAACTACTAATTTATCTCACCCTGGCGGACACGCATATTTAACCATAGGGATAGTATATAGAAGGTAGGCTAGAGGAACAACCACTATAGGCAGGTATCTACAATGGCTGCGCGGTTCCCCTATAGGACAACAGGTAGTATCTAAGCAAAGTTACCACTTAAGATAATAGGGAGTCCGCTAAAGGTAGAGTTATTAAAACGGACGTCCGTAAGTATATAGTGCATAGCTTTATAGTAGTAGTGGTACTATATTAGCACCTTATCCCAGATAAGCAGAGAAGTATAGCGTAGAAGCTTAGCCAGATTTAAGCTTTTAGAGATATTATAAGTAGACTCTTTATATAGATTAAGAGGTATCTAAAAACAGGAATAGGTAGTATAGCTACTAGGCAGTAAAAGGGCTATAATGCCAGAAGAAGCCATATAAAGAATAATCTTACCACGCAAGTGGTAGTAGTGGCAGAGGTAGTAATAGAGAAACATTTTACTAGTGCCTATAGGGCCCTAGAGGAAGAAGCAGACTGTTTACAGATCTATATCTATAGCAGCAATAATAGTATTAAAGTACGCTACCTAATCAGCATTTAGCTACTGGCGTAGCTCAGTAAACTAGCGACTTTCCTCCATAGAGTTATATTATAGTAGCTTGGCTATAAGAAGCGGATTACTTCCCTCGGCAATAATGGCCTACTAGTGCTGAAACTGGGGCAGGCTATAGTCTATAAGTGTTTTCTGGTAATTTATAAGCATCTAATAAATAAGGTATAGGCCGTAATTAAGATAGACGTTGTTATCCTCGCTAACTATAGGAGGAGCATTAGGTTACTAGGTTAGAAAGTAAGGCAGATTATTATAAATAGACTATTTAAAGCGGTCCTATAAAGCAACTAGCTCCGCAATAGGGCTATAAACTAAAGTAGTTACAAATAAGGAGCGTAGTTAGGCGCTAGTAGTAAAAACGGCGGCCTCTATAAAGTAATTAATTTACTTATAATTATCCTCTAGTAGCCCTAGAGCCATATAGGCGGCCTAGAAGGTTAGATAGACTATACTAGCAATAGTATGGAGGTCCTTAAAGGAGGTAGGGCCAGGAATAGATATTAGCAGTAGCCATAAGTAGAACCTCTTACCTATAGTAGGGCTGCAGTAATATATACGGCCTATTACAGTGCCTTGCTGGCGAGGACGCCACTCCTACAGCATTAGGTGAAAGATATAGCGCTTAGGGAAGTCCTAGTATAGGCGGTTACAGCCATTCTTATACTCCGCGTTATACTTAAAAAAGGCTATTAACGTAGAGTAGGAGAGCTTAAGGCGCTGCTAGATTTCCTCTATGGACTAGTCCGGCTAAAAGTATACGGGCTACTTGCCTAGAAGGTGCACCGTAAGCTAGATTATAGGGGGGAACTTCTTATAAATAGGAAACTTAAATAGCCGCCAGATAGCCTTAAAGGGGCCAATATAACGGCCCTATAAATACTAGCTTACCTTATTACGGCCTATAAGTTATAAAGTAGTACAGTTAGTTCCCTTATATATATACTTATAGATATACTTAATAGACTTTATAGAGGCATAGATCTTAACATTTATATAGGCATGGTACTTTAATAGTTAGATATAGACTATATAGAATAATCTAGCAGTTATCCATTTTAAATATAGCTCTAAGAGGCCCCAGTAAGCGGATAAACTATATCTACTAATTACTATAACGGCGGTATTCTAGATAGCCATCCTTATATATAATAGTAGTAGGGTTAAAAGGCTTAGGGTACCACTTTAAGCAGGTTAGCGGAAGGCCCGGCCCTAGTAAAATTATATAAGAAGCTCGCGGATTCTAGGAGCTATAAGGGCCATAAACCATTATTAACTTTATAATCTTAGTAAGACAACTAATAGGATTATCCTCTAGCTATAAAAGCTCCGCGAATATAAAATGGTTAATAACGGCTAGGTCTAGCAGCCTATTGCGGTTATGCGAATATAGGAAGAGTAGTAGGTGTATATAAGGCAGGCCCCATTTCTGGTACTTAATGGTCTAGATATAGCCGCAGTACTAGCCAAAGATCTGCTTCCGTTTTAGATTATATAGAAGGTAAGTAACTTTTATATAGAAGATACCCATAACTAGATTAGGCCTATCTATAGCGGTCTGCCTAGGTAGTAGCTTACGGGTAATCTTGTTTTACCTAAGGTTAGCAGTAAATATAATAAATATACTTAAATGGCCATATTTACGGATAATAGCTATTAAATCTTAATAGCACTACCTAATAAAGCGATCTCCGCTAAGGAAGCTTAATAGAAGGACTATACGGCGGCCTAATAATTTAGGGTCTAGATTATTACGGGTAAGAGCGTCTATAACGCTATTATATAGCTCTACGTAAAGGGTTATTTAGTTAGAGCAGATCTAGCTAAGCTTATTCTAATTATATAGCGCCTATATATCCACAACATACTATTAAAATAGCCAGTAGTAGGTAAAAGGGACTAACTTAGAGTTGTTACGGACGTGTAGATAGAACTAAAAGTATGCACACTGCGTTAAACGGTCTCACTAGCGGGCTTAATTAGAGTTGCGTAACTAGAGACCCTATTGCCAGCCAGTATTACTACAAGGGAAGAGCAGCATATAGTGGAGCGGCATATATACAGTATACGTTAAGTTAATACAGCAGTACCACGGCTGCTTATTAGGCGCATAACGCTCCGCAAGCACAATATTGCAGAAGCTAGTATTACTGTACTTGTTTAGTATAATAATGGCCACTTTATTGCTTATTAGGAGGTTCTTATAGCGCTAATTAGCACCAGCCTCTAAGATAAGCTATATCTATGGGTTTAAGATAATCTGTAATAGGGTTATTACGGGCTAAGCCTAAAGCCGTTCCCTTACGGTTTAATAGAGGGTAATAAAAGGGTTCTATACCTTAGATAGTATAGCAGTAAGGTACTATAGAATAGTTATATCTAGCTAGGTATTAGAACGGGCCTATAGCTAGATATCTATAGTATAACTAGGGTTGTAAAAGTATAGCTAGGTATACTACGGAGCAATATTAGTAGGAGGCTCTAGCGGGCCCTATAAATAGTAAAGCTTACTATATATCTAGAAGTAATTTGGGCCGCCCTAGGCTATACTATAGTTAGTAACGGTACAGTTTATAGACATAAAAGCTAATGCTATATTATATACGCGGAGCCGCTCCCTAAACTGCCTAGTAGAAGTACTATAGGACTCTAAAAGGTCGCGTAGATATTTTAGCGGAGGCTAGAATAGAGGAAGGTTTATATTACTATACTTATAGTAGGCTTTAAACCGTGGATTGCCGGGATGTAATATACTAACACGTTTATCTATCTAATGTAGGGCGGCGCAGAAGTTATAGGTGGCGTCTATAGGACCAAGATCTAGCTGCTCCGCGATAGGGCGGACTATAGCAGGTCGCGATTAAATTGATATAGGCGGTTGCGGCTAGATTAATATAGGCGGTATAAGGAGACGGGAAGTAGAGGGAGAAGTAGCAGTAGAAGCAGCAGCGGAAGCAGCAGTGGAAGCAGTAGCGGAAGCAGCAGCTGAAGCAGTAGCGGATTAGCAGGACCGTACGCGTCCCTTTCTTTTCTCCTATATATAGAGTTAGAAAGGCAGTAAGTAAAAAAGCAATAAAAAGAACTAACCCTATAAGAGTTATAGGTCTTATACGGAGCTTTAAGAGGGTTCGTTATAAAGTTAGTATAAGAGCGATGCTGCTTATAGATAGCGCAAAATTTACGATCGGAAGGCATTTAGATGGTAGGTAGGGAGAGCTTTAAGTAGAGCTTTAAGTAGGGCTTTATATAGAGATTTTATAGAGCTTTAAGTAGTAAGGGGGTTGAAGATTTTTTAATAGGGTAGTATGTAAGTTATATTAGGTAACCCGTACCAAATTCTAACCAATTGCAAGTCTCGCTTAAAATTAACTTAGTATATAGAAGACGAGAAATTTACTTATTTCTCGCGCCTGTGGCGGGCTTTTGTCCTTAGGGGACGAAGTCCTTTTAGAAACTAAGTAGCTGCCTTACTACTGCCCTACTACTGCCCTGCTACTGCCCTACTACTACCCTACTACTACCCTACTACTGCCCTACTACTGCCCTACTACTGCCCTACTACTGCCCTATTACTGCCCTACTACTACCCTACTACCCTACTACTGCCCTGCCTTACTGCCCTACTACTACCCTACTACCCTACTACTGCCCTGCCTTACTGCCCTACTACTACCCTATTACTGCCCTACTGCTGCCCTACTACTGCCCTGCTACTGCCCTACTACCACTACTATTACTACCACTGCTGCTATACCGTCCCCTAGCATCTTAGCCCATAAACGCTAGTAATACCTCTGGATATATAATATTAGCAGTTATACTATCCCTATTCTGCGGCAGTAATAGTAAAAGGCCGCGTATATCCATTACTCTTAATAGTGTAATATAGAGCTGCCTATACGTAAAGACTAATATACGCAAATTAACACTAACAAAGTTAAAAGATTGCCCTTATGACTTATTTACGGTTATAGCAAAGTATAGCTAGATTAGAAACTGCCTTCTGCTAATAATAAATGGCAGTTTTCCCTCTATAGAGGTAAGCTTAACGTAAGGGATTAGCTGTAGCTAGCTGTAAAAGGTGCCGCTAAGTACCTAAGTCTTAATACAGCGGCGGCCTATATGCATAATAACTATACAGGTACTGTTATAGAGCCCTTCTTTAGGGTAGAGGTTCCGTAAAAGGATTATAGGCGCGCCTACCTTTAGGGAAAGCTTTAATGGAGGTAAGCTACTGGTATTAAATGTCTATAGGAGCTCTACTGGCGGCAGTTCTATATAACCCTTTTCTCTATTTTGGTCCACAGAGTTTATAGAATAAAAGGTACTTAGGGAGTGTCATAGGACACCCCCGTGACACCTTACACATGTCCACCTGTTTCCACTGACTGAACAACCGGAGACCGACCACGAGATGGCAATCTGACAGCAATCTGCCATATTCCGCCGCAATCTGCCGTCTCTACTGTTGGAGTTGCCAACTGGCAACTTTAAGGACCTCTAACTGCCGAATTCTGCCAAGTTTTACTAGAACCGCCACCTAAGCTCTACCCTGCCCGTGTGTAGCATAGTATCCATTAACCTAGCAACTAAGCGAACGTTATATACCCTTTTTCCCCTATTTCCTACTTTCTTTTCCTTATGTAACATCTTGACTTTATTACGCAGTTTATATACATAGCTTAATAATATCTACTTCGCTATATATTATTACCGCTTATACTCGCTCCGTGATACTATGTTGCGTTAACCTTATATACCACCCTCTGAAATGCAGAACGACCCCAAAGCCCCTATAATAGCCGCTAGCATTATATCCGCACTCCACAAACAATTAGCAGAGATATAGAAGTCCTTTATAGACGCCTTTATATAAAACTAAGCCACTTTAACTTAATAACAAGCCGAATAAAAAGCACGACACCTATAAATAATTAAGGACCTTTAAGAAGAAGTCCGCACCCTTAAGATGCCTATACTAGGGCCCTAAGACCGAACGCCTTCTCCAGAAACAAATATGTGAAATGAGAGTCCTAAACCTATAGTAGCTATTTACCCCAAACTAACTACCACACTGTAATAATCTAAACGACTACTAGACCCTCTAATATTTACTAGTAAATAATAAGAACTCCAATTATTTCTAAGCTAGCTTAAAAATAAGCTAACTAGTAATATTAACTGCTACCTAACTAAAGCTAACCGACTCTACTACGCCCTAAGTTAACTAGGAGGAGATATAGCTAACCTTATTAAACCCCTTTAACTAAATTTAGTATAAAGTCTAGTTATACTTCTTAAAGCTATATATAGTAACCTAAACCGCTAAGCTACTGCTTAGAGAAAGATAAACTATATAACTTAAGGAATAAAAAGCTTTTTAGTATACTTCTCCAAATTTAACCATTATGTAAAGGAAATAGGCTGGAACAACTCCATACTAGTTAATAGCCTTGTTAAATCCCTAAGTCCTAAACTAAAAATCTCCCTAATAGGTGTAGACCTACTAGGAGCCCTTGACGCCTGCGTAAACGTTATTAATAAATAATACAATAATATACTACGCCTGACACCAAAGTCCACTTCTTAATACAATACAATAGCTCCGCGAATAACTACTAAGTTATTATCTTAGCCTAAGCACCCTAACGCCATGGACATTAACTCTAGAGCCCTAGAGTATACCCTACTAGGGTCCCCTAAATAAGAATAACGCATTAAGCTAGGCCTTTGCTTTAAATATGGAAGTAAGGCTTATATTTTAAGATACTACTCTGTTCCTATGCCCTAACACAATTTATAAATGGCCAATACTAGCAACTATTTACTGTACCAATTCTCCAGTTACTGTCCCTAATCTTTATATGGCTCTAGCCCCGTATTTAGTAAGCACCACTTATAAGGACGAAGTTATAGCTAATATTCTATAGGAACCCCACCCCAGTTGCCTCTAAAAGGAAGGTCCTAGAGCTAAGTCGCTCTCTAAAATAGCGCTGTCTTAGGATCTCGTTAAATGCTCTAGATGTTATAAATTCTAACTCTTAAGATTGCAGCATAACTGTTAACTGTCGTCTTTAGTAGAATAATTAATAGGCTAATACTCGAGTCCTAATTAATATAGGAGCCAGTAGTATAGGATTTATTAATAAGATCTTTATATAAGATAATGGTTTTACCCTAACCCCCCTTAACCGGTATATTAATATATTTGGATTTAATGGCAAACGCACTATCTTAGGCTATATTACCTATATAGTATTCCTGAAACTCTAATACCTAAACCATAAAGAACTAATTAGGCTTTTTGTTACTACCCTAGGTTACTTAATAATACTTAAACAACCTTAGATAAAGCTATATAAGGTAACCATTAATTAGGACAACCTTAAGCTTCTATTTACCACCTCCTATTATAAGCAGAAGTGTTTTATAACTTACTACTTAGACCCTAAACTAAAATCTAAAAAATCCACTAGGATCTATTAGTCTAAAATTTCTACTAATATTTACCCTATACCTAAAAAGTCTACCTAATTCCACTAAGAACCTAAAAATTATACTAAACCACATAAACTAATCCTAACTACTATACTACCCCAAACTAAGCAGAAGCCTAAACTTAAGCTTAATATATAAAAGTACCAGAAGAACTGGTATTCTACTATAAAAAGGATACTTAAAGAACCTAAACCTAAATCTAATACTAACTCCGTACTTAACACTAAACCTAAAGTTAAACAAGAAATAGTAGATAATTAAAAGGAAGTTGCTAGCTGGCAACTTAGCCCCCTTTCTATAGATATTTATATAATTAGAGTTACCCTATTAGTATAACTTGCCAGGAAACCTAAATATATAATCTTCGCTGTTATAATAGCTGATATTAAAAAGGCCCTAGTACTAAAGAAGCATACTAACCCTGCTATAAAAGTACCAGTATGCTATTATAAGCATCTAGAAGTATTTTTATAAAAAGAAGCTAATAAGTTAGTAAAGCACCAACTATATAACCACAAGATTATACTCGAAGAAGGAAAACAGCTAAGATTTAGACCCCTATATAGAATGTCCCAAAACGAACTCTAAGTACTGCGGAAGTACTTGGACGAATACCTAAGTAAAGGATTTATTAGAGCAAGCTCTTTACCTATAGCTGTACCTATAATCTTCGTTAAGAAACCTAGCGGCGGTCTACACTTCTATATAGACTACTAAGCTCTTAATGCCATTACTATTAAGAATTAGTACCCGCTCCTGTTAATTTAAGAGACACTAAACTAATTAAGTAAGGCTCGCTACTACACAAAACTTAACTTTATTTACATATTTAACCGTCTCTATATTGCAAAAGGAGATAAATGGCTTACTGTATTCCGTACTAGGTATGGACTATTTAAATACTTAGTAACGCTATTCGGCCTTATAAATACCCTAAGTTTGTTCCAATACTTTATAAATAATACCCTATAACCTTACCTGGATATTTTTTATACTGCTTATATTAATAACATTCTAGTATACAGCAATAACCTAACTAAATATAAGAAACATGTTAACCTTATCTTAGAAGCCTTGCGTGGAGCTAGCCTATAATTAGATATAGATAAGTGCGAATTCTATAAAACGGAAGTCCTGTACCTTAGACTTATTATTTCTATAGACGGCATATAAATGGACCTAAAGAAAATTAAAGTAATTGTAAACTAGTAAGAACCTAAAAACGTTAAGGACGTAAGAGCCTTTATAGGATTTGCTAACTTTTACTAATAGTTTATTAATAACTTCTCTGCCCTAGTCTTACCCCTTATAGCTCTAACCCAAAAAGATAAAACCTTTATCTTTAATAAGAAATGTAAGAAGGCCTTTACCTATCTAAAAGTTATATTTACCACCACACCCGTACTCTAATACTTCAACCCAAACTAAAAGAGTGTTATAGAAGCTAACTTATCTAACTACGTTACTAGAGGCATTTTGTCTTAGTATAATAAGGAAGGAGTACTATACCCTATAGTATACTTCTTAAAACAACTAAGTCTAGCTAAATATAACTACAAGATCTACGATAAGGAATTATTAGCCATTATTAGATATTTTAAATAATGGCGACCTAAACTAAAAGGCGCTGGATTTCTAATTAAGGTCCTTAGCAACTATAAGAATCTATAGTACTTTACGACCATAAAATAGCTAAGTTATTATTAAGCCCGCTAGTTAGAATATCTATCTTATTTCTAATTCTTAATTACGTACTACCTAGGCGTTTAAGGTTAAAAACCTAATACCCTAACCCAATGTTTACAAGATATACCAGTATAGGAAGAAGTGCGTACCTACTATAATTAAACCCTGCTTTGCCCCGAATTATTTAATCCCCTAGCTAAAGACCTTACGGTATACGTCCTTAAAATAACTAATTAATTAGTTAAATAGATTATAATTAACAAGTACCTAAATAATGAGTTCATCCAAGAGACACTCAAGCTAATTTAAGATGGCGTTAGACGCTCTAAAAAGATCTCTCTAAGTAAATATAAAGCTTACGGAGACCGCTTATACTACTAGAGCCGCCTAGTTATACCTAACTATAATAAACTTAAGCTTAAGCTTCTTAAACACGTACTTAACCTACTAGTAGCTGGCCACCTAGGCCGTAGAAAAACCCTAGAACTACTCTAACAGGAGTACTACTGGCCGAATATACATAATATAATATAAAGGTATATCTCTAGCTGCTATACCTGCTGACGAGCTAAGGCTTTGTATAAGACATATAATAGCTTTCTAAAGCCACTACCTGTTCTAGACCGAAGATGGAAGGACATCTTAATTAACTTTGTTGTTGAACTCCCCGTAAGTAAAGGCTGTATGAACATTATGGTAGTTATAGACCAACTATCTAAAATGAGACACTTGATCGCCTGTCCTAATATATTAATACTTACCGTTGCCCAACTGTTCCTAGATTATATATAGAAACTCTATAGACTCCCTAAAATAATTATCTCTAATAGAGGTAGCTAGTTTGTCTCTATATTCTGGAAAGAACTAACTACCTAACTCTATATTAAAGCACTATTATCTATGGCATACTACCTAGAAACGGATGGTTAAACGGAACATGCAAATGCTATAATGTAATAATATATTCAGATATACATATTGTATCTATAGGACAACTAGATAGACTGGCTTATATTTACTAAGTTTACTATAAATAACTCCGTCTTAGAAACTATAAAGGTCTCCCCATTCCTGGCTAACTACGGCTAGCATCTATAAATGGGTTTTAAACCCTTTAGTAATATTCCTCACCTGGCTTATTAGGCCTTATAAGTTGCAGAAGCAAACAAATTTGTAAAGAAGATGGAAGAACTATAAGAGTTCCTTACTAATAAAATAATATGGGCCCAATCTGTCTATAAAGCCCCAGCAAATAAGAACCGAACCCTAGCACCGGCCTACTAAATTGGTGACTTTGTCTGGCTAGATATAAGAAATCTGAACATAAAACGACCTACTAAGAAACTTAATTGGAAGAACGCTGGCCCTTATAAGGTTAAAAAAGTTGTCTCTCCTTATACCTACCGACTAAAGCTCCCTAATACGGTTAAAATCCACCCTATATTCTATATATTAGTCCTTCGCCCTGCCGCCCCTATATTAGACGCCCTGCCTAGATAGATCTAAGACCCTCCCCTACTAGTTAAAGTAGATAGTGAGGATAAGTACCTTGTTAAAAGAGTTAACGATATTAAGTATAATAAACGGAAATGCAAATATATATACCTTATAAAATGGAGAGGTTTTACTAAACCCTTATAGAAACCTGCCGACTCTATAGGACTTATATAAGCCATAGAAGACTTTTATAAACTCTATCTAGAACTACCACAGCCCTATCTCGCAGATGCTTGAGTTTAAAGGGGGGGTACTGTCATAGGATACCCCCGTGACACCTTACACACATCCACCTGTTTCCACTAACTGAACAACCGGAGACTGACCATGAGACGGCAATCTGACAGCAATCTGCCATATTCCGCCGCAATCTGCTGTCTTTACTGTTGGAGTTGCTAACTGGCAACTTTAAGGACCTCTAACTGCCAAATTCTGCCAAGTTCTACTAGAACCGCCACCTAAGCTCTACTCTGCCCGTATATAGTATAGTACCCGTTAACCTAGCAACCAAGCGAACGTTATATACCCTTTTTCCCCTATTTCCTACTTCCTTTTCCTTACGCAACGTCTTGACTTTATTACGCAGTTTATGTACATAGCTTAATAATATCTACTTCGCTATATATTATCACCGCTTGTGCTCGCTCCATAATAGGGAGCCGTAAAGCTGCGTAAGGATAGCCTTATTAATCTTAGCAATGGTATTATTATAAATAGTTAGGATGGCGCGATCGCGGAAGGTATTTAGGTTATAGTATACCCGCGTAAGTAGATATAGAGGGTATATATACCCGTAAAAGAATTCCTGGGACTGGAACTAGGCTATACTAGGTAGAATACCAACCCTACTAGCTAGGGACATATTATAGGATAAGCTTCGCACCTAAGCGGCAAACTGCTGGTTTAGCTCGCCCTAGCAGATACGTATATTTAACTATAGGAAGAGGATACGGAAGGTAGGCTAGAGGAATAACCGCTGCAGGCAAGCACCTATAATAGCTACGCGGTTCCTCTATGGGACGACAGGCAGTATTTAAGCAAAGTTACCGCCTAAGATAGTAGGGAGTCTACTAAAGGTAAAGTCGTTAGAACGGATATCCGTAAGTATATAGTATACGGCTTTAAAGCAGTAGCGGTGCTATATTAATACCTCATCCTAAATAAGTAGAGAGGTACAGCGTAGAAGCTCGGCTAGATTTAAGCTTTTAGAGATATTATAGGTAGACTCTTTGTGTAGATTAATAGGTATCCAAAAATGGGAGTAGGCGGTATGGCCGCTAGGCAGTAAAAGGGCCGTAATACTAAAAGAAGCTACGCAAAGAACAATCTGACTATGTAAGCGGTAGTAGTGGCAGAGGCAGTAATAGAAAAACGTTTTACTGGTACCTATAGGGCCTTAAAGAAAGAAGTGAGCTGTCTATAGATCCGTATCTATAGCAGCAACGATAGTATTAAAGCACGCTGCTTAATCTGTATTTAGCTGCTAGCATAGCTTAGTAAACTAGCGTCCTTCCTCTATAGGGTTATATTACAGTAGCTTAGCTATAAAAAGTGGGTTACTTCCCTCTATAATAACACCCCACTAATACTAGAACTGGGGTAGGCTATAGTTTGTTAGCGTCTTCTAGTGATCCGTAAGCATTTAATAGATAAGGTATAGGCCGTAATTAAGATAGGCGTTATTGTCCTCGCTAGCTATAGGAGGAGTATTAGGTTAGTAGGCTAGAAAGCAAGGTAGATTATTATAGATAGACTATTTAAAGCGGTCCTATAAAGCAACTGGCTCTATAATAGGGCTATAAACTAAAGCAGTTATAAATAAGGAGCGTAGCTAGGCGCTAATAGCAAAAACGGCAGCCTCTATAAAGTAATTATACCACTTATAATTATCCTCTAGTAGCCCTAGGGCTACGTAGGCGACCTAGAAGGTTAGATAAGCTATACTAGCAATAGTATGGAGGTCCTTAAAGGAGGTAGGGCCGGGAACAGATATTAGCAGTAGCTGTAAGTAGAACCTCTTACCTGTAATAGGGCTGCAGTAATATATACGGCCTATTATAGTGCTTTGCTGGCAAGGACGCTACTCCTGGCACTTTGTATAAAAGATATACTGCTTAAGGAAGTTTTAATATAGGTAGTTATAGCTATTCTTATACTCCGCATTATACTTAAAGAAGGCCGTTAACGTAGAGTAGGAGAGCTTAAGGCGCTGCTAGATCTTCTCTATAGACTGGTCCAGCTAAAAGTATATGGGCTACTTGCCTAGAAGGTGTACCGTAAGCTAGATTACGGGGGGGAACTCCTTATAAAGGGGAAACTTAAATAGCCGCTAGATAGCCTTAGAGGGGCCAATATAACGGCCCTATAAATACTGGCTTACCTTATTACCGTCTATAAGCTATAAAGTGGTATAGTCGTTCCCCTTATAGATATACTTATAGATATACTTAACGGACTTTACGGAGGCGTAGATCTCAATATTTATATAGGTATAGTACTTTATGGTTAGATACGGGCTATACGGAATAATCTAGTAGTTATCTATTTTAAACATAGCTTTAAAAGGCCCTAGTAAGTAGACAGACTATATCCGCCTATTATTATAATGGCGGTATTCTAGATAGCCGTCTTTATGCATAATAGTAGTAGGGTTAAAAGGCTTAGGGTACTACTTTAAGTAGGTTAGCGGAAGGCCTAGCCCTAGTAAAACTATATAGGGAGCTCGCGGATTCCAGAAGCCGTAAGGGCCGTAAACTATTATTGACTTTATAATCTTAGTAAAATAACTAGTAGAATTATTCTCTAGCTGCAGAAGCTCCACGGATATAAAATAGTTAATAACGGCTAGGTTTAGTAGCCTATTATAGTTATACAGATGCAGAAAGAGTAGTAGGTGTAGATAGGGCAGGCCCCGTTTCTAGTACTTAATGGTCTAGATAGAGCCGCGGTACTAGCCAAAGATCTACTTCCATTTTAGGTCGTAAAAGAGGTGGATAAGTTTTATACAAAAAACGCGTATAACTAGATTAGGCCTATCTGTAGCGGTCTGTCTAGGTAGTAGCTTATAGGTAATCTTATTCCACCTAGGGTTAGTAGTAAATATAAGAAATATACTTAGACGGCCATATTTACGGATAATAGCCATTAAATTTTAATAGTACTGCCTAATAAAGCGAGCTCTGCTAAGGAAGCTTAATAAAAGAACTATATAGCAGCCTAATAATTAAGGGTCCAGATTATCGCGGGTAAGAGTATTTATAACACTATTATACAGCTCCGCATAAAGGGTTATTTAGTTAGAGTAAATCCAGCTAAGCTTATTCTAATTATATAGCGCCTATATATCTATAATATACTACTAAAATAGCTAGTAGTAGGTAAAAGGGACTAACTTAGAGTTGTTATAGACGTATAGGTAGAACTAAAAGTACGCCTACTATGTTAAACGGTCTTACTGGTGGGCTTAATTGGAGTTATATAGTTAGAGACCCTAGTGCCAGCTAGTATTACTATAGGGGAAGAGCAGCATATAGTAGAGCGGTATATATGCGGCATGCGTTAAGTTAATACAGCAGTATTACGGCTGCTTATTAGGCGTATAATACTCTATAAGCATAATATTGCAGAAGCTGGTATTACTGTACTTATCTGGTATAATAACGGCCACCTTATTACTTGTTAGGAGGTTCTTACAGCGCTAATTAGTACTAGCCTTTAAGATAAGCTGTATCTATAGGTTTAAGATAATTTATAATAGGGTTATTATGGGCTAAGCCTAAAGCTATTCCCTTGTGGTTTAATAGAGGGCGATAAAAGGGTTCCATATCTTAGATAGCATAGTAGTAAGGCACCATAGAATAGTTGCATCTAGCTAGGTATTAGGACAGGCCTATAGCCGGACATCTATAGTATAGCTAGGGTTATAAAGTATAGCTAGGCATATTATAGAGCAACGTTAATAGGAGGCTCTAGCGGGCCCTATAGATGGTAAAGCTTACCATATATCTAGAAGCAATTTAGGCCACCCTAGGCTACGCCACAGTTAGTAATAGTATAGTTTATAGATGTAAAAGCTAATACTATATTATATAAGCGGAGCCGCTCCCTAAACTACCTAGTAGAAGTACTATAGGACTTTAAAAGATTGCGTAGATATTTTGGCGGTGGCTAAAATAGAGGGAGGTTTATATTGCTATATTTATAGCAGGTTTTAAACCGTAGATTTCTGGTAGGTAATATATTAATACGTTTATTAATCTAATATAGGGCGGCGTAGAAGTTATAGGTAATATCTATAGAACCAAGATCTAGCTACTCTATAATATGGCAAACTATAGTAATTGAATCGCGATTAAGCTGTTCCGTAATAGGGCGGACCGTAGTAAGTCGCGGCTAAATTAATATAGGTAGTTACGGTTGCGGCTAGATTAATACGGGCGGTATAAGGGGAGAGGCAGCAGCGGAAGTAGTAGTGGAAGTAATAGCGGCTATAGTTTGGTATATAGGCTGTAGAAGGTCCGCTAAAGGTTATTAGAACCGCCTATTTCTTTTTTCCTATATATATAGAGTTAAAAAGGTAGTAGATTAAAAAAAAGTAAATAAAGGATTAACCCTATAAGATATATAGGTCTTATATAGAGCTTTATAACAGTTTGTTATAAAATTAGTAGAAGAGTAATACTGCTTATAGGTAGTATAAAATATATAATTAGAAGGCATTTAGGCGGTAGATATATAGAGCTTTATATAGAGCTTTTATAGAGCTCTGTATAGAGCTCCATATACCCCCTATAAAGTTTTCTCTATAGAGTTGTAAAGCTTTATATTAGTATAATATTACTTAACCTATAGATATTTAGATAAAAGTAGTACTATTGTGGTGGTGTAATTTGGCCCCTGGATTCAATATCTAGATTAGGCGTAGCTTTGAGAGAGCCTAGGCCTTCTACATGTTTTATATAGATCGGTCTAGAGCCCCAGAGTCTTTAACAACTCGGACAGGACCGATAGACACACACTTTTCCTTTAATATACTCTTTTCTTCCTTTCTTACTAACTAATTTCCTACTGGTTAATTACGACTAACTAACAGACTAACCATACCGTGACTTCCTGTCTGAGAGTGGTTGTACCCTCCTATATATTTTATGGCATTTCACATAGGGACAACGGCAAGCTCTTTAGATTAGAAGTCTGGTACTCTATATACAGGAAACGCATAGGAACGATCTAGAACGATCTGGAGCTACGAAACAGAAGGACGTGTAAAAAGGAAGGCGAAGAAGCACGGATATATTGGCAACTGGTACGCAGCTACCTCCATAGGAATAAATCGACGACACATGCTAAGCTCTCTGTGCGGGAATGGCAGTCGGCAAATGGCGATGGGAAGGCGAGTACGTAGTACTACAAGACGGAGGATAAAAGGGAGGACTATAGTACACCAAGAAAGGCAGAGAAAAGTCTTCTACATTTCGTTTACTATATTTGCAATAGCCTATATAATTATTCTCGCATTTATAGGAGCTACCTTTAAATTTATAGCAATAATGGCAATAGTACCAGTAAAAGGATTGTTAGAAATGTTAGGTCTATTCTATAATAATAGCGAAGGCGCTGGAAAGGGAGAGGAAAGCAAGCAGCCTATTAAACCGCGAAACTCTCCTAAATAAGGGCATGCGATACAACCCTGACCCCCGCAATATTAGGGACTAACAACCCTTAACAGACCGGGGATAAGGGTTATAATATCCACCTACCTATCTCTAGAGAAGCTGTAGGTCCGTTACCTTCTATAGGACCATCAATAGAACGAGATAAGGTATATGTTATGGCCCAGGCTATGCCGGCTCTAATAACTCCTTGGACCCCTTACTTTATGGGATAAAATATATTGCAATTCATTAAATAGTATAAGCGACTATATATCTAACATTATATTACACACACTAAGAAGTATTAAGGACTTCTAGAGTATTGCGACTATTAGATAGGGACATAGATCTATAGCCTACTGGAGTTTACAATTAGAAACTAGATAGAACTTGTAAAGAAGCTTAGAATAGACTATAGAGGAAGTAACTACTTTTAATAAGTTAAAACAGTAAAGTTCTTAGAGGCTTATGTGCTGCAGTATAGGAATAATCCACCTAGCAGTATACGTGAATACTATAGGTAGTTTACATTAATCTCCTAAAAGGTTACTAAGGCTGGCAATTTAGAAAACCGTAAATAAGGGTACTGGTTCGCAAGGAGACTCCCGTTTAAGTATTAAAGGTATACTATAACTAAAATAGGAGCTGACCTAGATAGACAAGAATCCTTTAACTTCTATCTAATAAAGAGAGCTATAAAAGATAGGCTTAATTTATATAAGGGCGCAGATCAGCTGTTAATAATAAATCCTAAGGAGCAAGGCCTTTGTCAGCTAGTTAGACAATTCTATAATTAGCAACTAGCTATAACTAACTAAAGAGATACTGCTCTTTAACCGCCTGTAGTCTCCCAGCTAAGTAAGTTAGTAAGCACCTATTAAACAACTTAAGAAGCAGATCCTAAACTAAAGAAACTTACTAATTAACTCCGGAAGCTTAATCTTAGGACGGTTAAATTAGCGGGTGTTATATCTTTAATACTATTCCTAGACAGGATTTGCTAAGATCTAATATAGTATATACAGCTCCTAAATAGGGCGTTAGTATATTAAGAATAAATAGGCCTAAGACTAGTACTAAATAATAAACCACAGCCGCCCTATAAGGGAGCGCTATAAAAACAATATAAGCTAGGTCTAGGAAGGTATAGAGGGCTAGGAAACTTTAGCGCATACCCAATATAAGCTTAGACGTATTATAGATGTGGGGGTTCCTACTATTTTATTAATTAGTGTCTACAGCTCTAGGAATTAGTTTATTATGGTTTTATATACGTAAATAAGAATAACTAAATCTGCTTTAGAATACATAAGCGTCCAGGAAATATAATTCCATATTTACTAAGTAATAATTAGATTTAGTTCCTTAAAGACTAGCTAAGGCAGAATATAAATATTAATCCTAATACTCTAGGGATAGGGTCCAACTAAAGGTAGCTTTAGTAGAGCTTATAGATAGAAGTGACGCTAAAAGTAAGGAGGAACTTAGCAAGTCCTAGAAGGATATGTACTAAGTAGAATTAATATATATTAATTTAGTAGGAGCTGCAACCCAGTCGCAGCCTACGCCACAGTTATATAATCTTAGGAAACCGCAAGGGGAAGTAAGAGTAATAAAGCCGCCTCTAAAACCGTCTGGTTAGCAACTAGCAGTAGTTTAAAATATACAACCAGGAGAACATATCCAAATTGCCCTACAGGCCTAACAGCAGGCTCCTTAACCACCGCTAAACAATAATAAGATTAATAAAATGGACTATACTAAACAGCTAAGATAGATGGAATAGATAGCGGATATAACAATAATAGCTAAAGCACCATAACTAAAGCCAGTTAGGATAATAGATATACTAAAGGGAAACATTCTAAGTCTAACAGTAATAGCGGACAAGATCTTATTAAAAGCCATTAAAGTTACTATTAGAGACTGCCTTATATACATACCTAAGGTCACAAAGCTATTCTTTAAGCCTCTCCCGCTACCTTTTATAGAGCCTTACCAATAGAAGTAAGAGGATGTTAAAGCATCTATATTATTAGTACACCTAACGTTCCATGTTAATTAAGCCCGCTTAACAACTGCTAAGGTAGATTAGATTAAATAAGAAGCAGGATTTATCTGGTTTTAAAGACAGTGCCTAAAGGTAGAAGCGCAGATAGGAGACAAAAGGGCTAAGTGCTTAATTAACTCTAAAGCGGAGCTTAACCTTATTAAGAAAAGCGTGGCTCTGCAACACGGTTTACTAATATTAAGCCTGCCCCTATAACTATAGGGTGTACATCTAACGTCTGCTAATAGGACTCAGTTTAAGTTTATTAGATTGGTATATGCGGTCCCTATAATAATAGGTAACGTCTTAATATCTACAACGTTTATTACTATAGGGGAAATATTATATAAGGTGATACTTAGTAAACTATGGTTGGTAAGGGCTAAACTAGTAACAAAACAAACCGCAACAGGTTAGGTATCTTGCATTATTTAATTAGAAGATGGCAGAGTTAAAATAAGGTTCTTAACATTCTACAAGAATACAATATTCTTTAAACCAGATAAAGGCATTAACATAGACAATAGTTTGGGAAATGTATAACCAGTACAACCGCTAGAATTATATCCAGGGTTATTTATAACCCAGCGCATTAGGATAAGAAGGACGTTAAGATTAAGAAGTAGGGAAAAGAGGTACGGCTCTAACACAGACACTTACCGTTTTGGATATCCACTAGACAAAGCCATTAGTAGAAAAAAGAACAAAATATTAAATGGAGAGAGCTTAACAGTAAAACGTTAAGGGAAGTCCTAAAGAAACACTTAAAAAAGAATTAGAAGCTAGTATTTAAGGTAACGGCTAGGTCCCTTATATATTAAATATTAAAGATAATGGATCTATTTATAATATAAATAAAAGGCTGCCGGAGCAAGGTCCAATAAAACGCCATAAATATAGCAACTGCGTATAAACAAAAGGCAGACAAAGTCCACTCGGTTAATTTATTAGCACTAGATAGAATAGTTATAGGAGGTATAGTAGAATGGCGAGAGGTAGCCTTGCGTTAATAAAGGGCGTCCATATAAGGGTTGCCTCTTAGTCCGTACAACCATTTCCTTAAACCATAATACACCAAGCTGGCCCACAGTGCACGACTAAAGCTAGAACAATTAGAGCGTATAATTATAGGAGATATTTAGCCAAGAGAACAAGAGATCCTTAAGGCTATATTGTTTAACTAAGAAGAGGCTTTAGCATGGGAATTCTCTAAGATGGGCCGCGTTAGTAGGGACATAACTCCACCACTAAAGATTAAGACCATGCTGTATAAGGTATAGCAAGTACCAAACTTTCCTATACTAAGGGCCCTACAAGGAGAAGTAATAAGTATATTATAAGAATAACTAGCTTAAGGGACTTTAGAGTATTATAAAAGCCTATATAGGAATCTATGGTTTTTTATAAGTAAGAAGAAATACAAGAAGTACCAACTAATAAATGCGGCGATAAATATTAACTAAGTAACTATTAGGGATGCAAATCTGCCGCTATATACTAATAAGTTTTCTAAGGAGTTTATAGGGTGCAAGGTTATATCTCTAGTGGACTTCTTCTCTAGCTATAACTAGTTAGAGCTTAATATTAAAAGCAGGAACCTAATAGCTTTTGTAATACCTCTAGGACTTTTATAATAAATAACAGTACCTATAGGAGGCATGAATTTAGTAGCCTAGTTTATAAGGACGATTACTAAGATCCTAAAACAACACATCCTATACTATACCCTGCCGTTTCTAGATAATATTACAGTAAAAGGTCCATAGACAGTGTATAATAGAGAGGAGAGTCTTCTAGGCGTATATAGATACATTCTAGAATATGTTATATAGCTAGACAGAGTGCTTGCAGATTTGGAACGAGCTAGGTGTACAATCTTAGGTACAAAGTCTCACTTCTGCAAGGATAAAATTATAGTAGTTGGTTACCGCTGTAATAGAAAAGGACGATATCCAGAAGAGTTAAAAGTCGCAAAGATCATTTATTAGAGAGACTGTAAAGACGTTATATCCGCTTAAGCTTTTTTAGGGGTCGTTGTATATTACTAAATATAGGTAGAAGACTTCGCAATTAAGGCAAAGCCAATCTTCCAACTGCTATAAGTAAACGTTCCGTTTATATAGGGCATAGAGCAGATTACTACTATAAAGACTTTAAAGCATACAATCACTACCGCGCCCGTACTAGTTTAACTGGATTATAGTAAGGGGGCAGGGCTAATTATTCTCGCCGTTAACAGATACAAGAATAGATAGGGGTGCGGCCTTATATAACTAGATATATAAGGTTATCGTCACCCATATTAATATAAGAGTGGCATCTGGTCTTAAGCGGAACAGAAATATAACTTAGGAAAGCTTAAATATCGGGCGTTGCTATATATGTTAAAGAAGTGTCGCGTATACCTATACGGCGTTCGCTTTACGGTGGAGACAAACACAAATACCTTAGTTGCATAACTAAATTATACCGCTACTAATTTACCCAGAGCCTTAATAACAAGATAGCTAGCATAGATTTAGCTATAGGACTTTAATATTAGATATATACCAGGGAAGAAGAATAGCCTAGCTAATGGACTTTTATAACGGCCGCCTAATAGTAAATAACCTAATAAGCCAACTAAGGATATTAAAGAGTTTATTAATTATAAGCTAAGTGCCTTAGAATACACGGCTAGCCCTCTTAAAATAGTAGTAGATCTACCACTAGACAACTTATATTTAGAGAAATCTTAGAAGATTACAAGATAGCTAGTAACCTTATAATGTCTAGAAGAAATAAATACCAAGGAATTTAAAAGGTTTAAATAGCATACGCTAAAGTTTCTAGTGCGTAGTTAACAGCTCTTCCACTAATAGTCTAAGAATATGCTAATATAGAGGGTAGTTAATAACGAGACTACTTAGCAAGAAATTGTTAAGAGCCTTTATAACTAGAGTGGATATTATAGATGGGAGGGAATGTACCAGAGGGTCTTAAATTAATATTAGTGGCTAGGACTATATAATTAGATATTATAGCATATTATTATTATTTATTGCTTAATATCCGATTTGGATCCCTGTTGGGCCCACGCGGACTACTCCTTATATACATATAGGGAGAAAACTCTATTTGAGAAAACCCCATAATCCGTCTCCCCGCCTTTTGGGGCTCGCTTATAAGTCGCCTATAAGTCACCAGTGGTGCTCTACTACCTTACTTTTTAACCTCCTTGGGAACTACTACTGCCGTAACAAACCTATAGACGCGCTAGTATTACACACTGTACTCTACTCCTGTAGAGTTATTAGGGGGCGCCTATTACTTGCCCCTTTGCCTTCTATTACTATTTCCTTTGCAACCCAGAACTGGTCTAGTATATTTTGGCCAATAAGCCACTGGGTAGCCGCCTTAAGGCCTTTCTGTGTTAAGAGTAGTGTATTATAGTTTTCTATACCAGCTACTGAGAGCATTGCTTCTCAGCTAGTGTGTAAGGGGTATAACAGTATTACGTGTTTTGGTGTCTGTCTTAGCTAGCCACATTTATACCTTGGGCTACCTACTAGGACACCTACCTAGTGAAGCTAATCTTTTAGTCCTATTATTCCTATCCTTAAGAGTGTTGCTATTGTATTTTCTGCCTTTATTAGGCCCTCTTAGAGCCCTTAGGTATTTACCCCCTATAGCGTTACCTATACTACGGCTTGGGTTCCCCTTGCCTAAGTCTACCTCTGTACCTTTAACTCCTATTTATCTCTCTAGCATCGGTCTAACCAGTATTATATTGCGGTAGATGGTTTTCTAGTACTCTTTTATACTCTACTTTGGCTCCTTTCTCTCCCTTATTGTTGTCTTTACTGGCCTCTTACGCGTCTCCCTTCCTCCTCTATATAGGCCTAGGCCCTAGCGCCGCACCATTCTTCTTCTACTTTCTTTACCTGTTTTCCTAATATATCTTCCCTACTTTGGGGTTGTTGGTTCCTTCTTCTATAGGGCACCCTAGGGTCCCTCTATAGTTTGTTTAGGCGTGTCTTGATATACTTTATAACGTTAGAGTTGCGTTCCTTTTACACCCTTTGCATTGCATTGGCTTTAATATATAGTTATAGGGGGGGAATATTGGCTTCCTTCTCGAGCAGTGCTGTGGCCGTTTGCTTATACCCACCTATTATACTCCTAAGGCAGGCTATTTGGACCTTTTGGAGTGGTTTAAGGAGTGATTTAGGGGGGCCTTTTTTAGTTTCTCTAGTGGCCTAAATGCTAGATCTATACGTTATGGTTAGCTAAACAACTGCTGTATATAGTAGGTGTGACCTCTGGAAGTATGGACCCTATGTAGAATTAACGATCCTAGACATAGCGATATACTATACTTGGCCCTTATGGGCCGCTTATGCTGTATATACGCTCCACTAGAGCTTGCTGTCTACCTATACTCCTAATACCCTTAGGTCTTGAACCGGTTAACCCCTAAAGCCTTAGATATAGATTATATGCTAAAGATCTGCAAATTGGTTACGTTTTCTTGTGAAATAGATTAGCTGGTATTTCTCTAGTAAGAATTGGACTCTATGTCGTCTTGCCCATTTAATATAGGTATTATAGGCTTTCTCTAGTGTCCTGCAGTTCTCTGCAGCTATTGGCCCATATATAATTAGGTTTATGTTATTAATAAAGCCTATCCCCTAGGTCGCCCCTTTCTTAAAGGTGTTAAGTAGGTTGCTTATAAAGAAGAGGAAGAGTATAGGCGACAGAGGTAATCCTTGTGGTATTTCTGTTGTAACTATAATAGGGGGGCTCTAGTATCCGCTAAAGACCAGTAATATTTCTTTCTGGCCTATAAATCCTTAAATAAATTAAATGATCCATTCTGGGAAGCCCTTTGCCCTAAGGATATATAGGAGACGCTTATGGGGTATATTGTTGTAGGCGCCGCTGATATCTAGGCTAAGCATTGATACTATAAAGTCCTTTCGCATAGCCCATGCAGTTTTAATGGTAGTAGCGAGTAGTGTAAGTGCTAATAGCGTTAAGCGATTCTTTCTTGCCCCTATTTGGCTTTGTGGTAGTAGGGCGTATTCCTCTACCGTGTCTGCTATGTGGTCCGCTATAACCTTTTCTAAGATCTTGCTTAGGGTGTTTTCTAAGGCAATAGGGCGGTAGCTTCCTGGGATTAAGTAGTCTGCTTTGCCTTCTTTTTATAAGATGACCGTCGTCATGGCAGGTAGTTATATAGTAGAGTTTAATATGCCTGCTTATCTAGGCCTCTACCCCAGTTTTCTAGTATTTAGTCCCAGTTACCTAGGCTTAAAGGCCTAGGGGGCTTTCTATAAGCAGTTGGCTGCCACTACCAATTAATAGGGGGTTTTACCATTCTTTTGGATATTTTATAATGGGGTTAACCCAAGTACTAGACCGCCCCCTAGCGGTCTATATAAGAATCTCCTTCTAGAGTTAGTATGCTTTTGCACGGCTTAGGAGTCTTCTATAGCCTCTGGTTTTACGCCTTTCTTTATTATTTCCGCCGGCATAGGCATAAGCTGCCGCTTCTAGGGGTTACAACTCCCTTCTTATATGCCTACTAGCGTAATCCTATAAGGGCGTTATGGCTGCATTCTGTAATATAGAAGCCTTGGGTACCTTCTATAGTTAAGGCCTAAACCAAAAGCCTTCCCTACCTAAGTAACTCCTGTTTGCTCCTTAAGTATACCTTACTAGCGTACCGCCCTAGAGGCAAACGGTTCCGTCTATTGGTATACTAATACGCACATCCGTTCTCTTAAGCTATATAGTAGTCTCTTTGGCCAGGACGTAATCCTGCCTACCTACTAGGTGCACTAAGGGTTAGGGCCTAGCTAAGGGGTAAGGTCCTTAGAGCCAGCAGCAGCTACTACGCACTACGCCCTATGGGAGGCTAGTAGTAATATAGGGGCGTAACACCCTATACTACTACCAGTTCCCATTTCGCGTTGCCTATAAGAGTCTCCTTATAATAGGCCAACCATGTCTTGCAGGAGAGGGGCTGTAGAGATACTAGGTCCTATACTAGATAACCTACTCTCCCCTCTTCTACTAACTAAGCTTGTGTCCCCCCCTTTTATAAGCTGGCCTATATCTCTAACTATTAAGTCCTTGTCTAACTGGCTTATGTTTCCCCTATAGCCTCCCCTATATATATGCATTAGGTTACAAGCACTACGCCTATTAAGACCCTCCTATAAGTCGCCTTATATATATGCGTATTAGGTTGCGTGTACTACGCCTATTAAGACCCTCCTATAAGTTGCCTGTGAGTTAACTATGGGTTAACTATAAGTTGACTATAAGTTAAACGCTATAGGGCCGTTGAAGCTGGCCTATGTTTCCGCTGCCTAGAGCTTTGCCCGTATTTCCACCTTGTTAAGCCGTCTGGTCGCCGTTGCGTCGCCATTATATCACTATCGCTGTACCAGGTTGCGTGTACTACGCCTATTAAGACCCTCTTCTGAGTTACCTAAGTGTACTAGATACCAGATAGGCCCTTATAGAGGGGCCTTAACAAGTTCTCTAGGTAGGGCCTTAATAAGTTTTGTATAAAGTATCTGTAATGTGTTAACCTTAACAAGTTCTTATAAAAGGAGGATCCCTACGCCCTTGTTACGTATACTTCGCGATCTTAGAGCTAGTGCAAGCCTAAGGGTGTCCTGTTATACGCCTAGGACGCGTCTACGTTGACTAGCTGGATAAGGCCAGTTTCAGGCCTAGCTGCGAGCCAGGTAGTTGTATATCGGGCGGTTTTCGTATCCTAGTTTCCCTTGCTAGGCCTCCCTAGATGGTAGAACAAGAGCTCTAAGCGGAGGTAGTGAGGCTCCTAGTGTTGTTAAGGGCGATGCTTTGTACGCGTCGCGGGCCCATCACCACAGAGTCGAACGACAGCGCTGTACGCGCTGCGACGGCTCTCTACCATCGCCTCTGCACTTGGCTATTAATAGGAATAGGATTCCAGATGATATTTCCACCCGCGGCGACGTGGACGCGTGCAGTAGGGCTTTGCGGGCTATTATAGCATATTAGGTTATGCCTAGAGTGCTAGAAATAATAATTAGGATAAGAAGAAGAAGTAATATACCCTATATAGGAGTCTACCTTGTGGCAATAAGTAACAGTAGATATTATATTTATGCCGCCAAACCATCTCAGATTCTGGTACCTAGCTATTGCTTAAGAATATATATCTAGATAGGTAAAAGCTTAGGCCCTTTAAAGGAAAGATATAAAAAGTATAGCAAAGTTTCTCTATAAGGATGTTATCTGCTAATAGGGAGTGTTTAGATAGCTCTCTATAAATAGTAAAGGAGAGAATGCTAATATTACTACTACGCTCGCAGAGCTCTACAACATTAAAAGGGTTATAGCTTCCGCATATTACCTATAGGGGTAAGGTTTAATAGAGCGAGGCTATAAGCCTATAATAGATACTTTGGCAAAGATAGATGGCTTATAGCTGAATAATCTTTATATAGTTTTATAGGCAGATAGAACAACTATTAAGCGGTCTACAGGAATAACACCAGCAAGAGTTATATACGGATATAAGCATGTCCTTTCCATTAAACTCTATATACCCACCTAGCAGACATTACCTTGGGAAACAGTCCAAACCACTATAAAGCTACTAGCGCTTTGCGCAAAGCAGTTTAACTAAAGAGATACAGATATACGAGAGGCTATCGCATATATAAGACGGCTGAGAGCAGCAAGTAAGGAGTATTTTAATAACACCCATCGCATTTACTAGGACGGATTTAAGGTCAGAGACATAGTTATGCTCTATAACATATAGCTTAAGTAAGATTATTCTAGCAGTTATAAGTTAGATCTAAAATAGCTAGGCCCGTTCCATGTACGTAAGAGTTACCTATATAAAGGATAGTACTTAGTTAAGGATTTTAACGACATGCTATTCCGCGACTAAACTCTAGGGAATAGATTAAAAAAGTTCTACTAATAATAGGTATCTAAGGTCCGCTAAAAGGACCGGCTTAATTAGTTAGGCGGAACTATATTATAAGAAATGGTAGCAGAACCTAAGCCTAAGGACAATATTATATAAAATCCACCAGTATTACAACGCCGCGTATTTTAAGAAGTATATATTCTAGAAATATTGTTTAACAGAACTAAGTATAAAACGTTTAACTAGGGGATAGTTAAGTTCTTAGGTGGGAAAGGAGACGTAGATAATAGCCGTATAATCTATTTATTTGCTATATTTCCTAAAGCTCTTTCTATTACACTTTTTTATTTGCTTTTTATTATAGAAATCTAATGCGTGTTAATAGTAAGGTAAGGGTAAAAGAATGTTTACGCGTAACTAGCCAGGTTTATTTACTATAAAGATATTAGTTCCGCTTACTGCCTTTACTAAGCTAATAGCGATTTTCTATACTGGGCATGGAAAATTATAATTAGTCCGTTTAATAATTAGAGCCGGCAGAACTCCATACCACTACCCGTATTTAGTAGACTATTTAGATTAGGAAACCCTATTAAGAACTTTACCTTTTCGCCCTTAATAGACCTTAAAAACAGTTATAATTAGCTAAAGTATAGACTAAACAGAACTAATAATAGCATACTTATTATGTCTTCCTTAAGCAGACCGCTAGTATTATATAAAGGAGCTAAGCAATAGATTAGTGACGTCCTTATAGAGGTTAGAGGCTTTGCAGTTAATTAGCGTCGCGTAGTACTTATCCAAATCTATAACGAAATCTTGCTCTCTTGGGAAAACTACGCAGATACTACTAGTGTAGTAGTTAGTTTTATTAACAATGATAGCGGACTATAAGCATCTCTAGGAAAGGACGTATTTATATTAATTTTTAGGGATATCTCTAACGTTAGCAAGATAGCTAAAGATTAGAGGAACCAGTGTAATAAGGCTAGAGAGACTATCTAAAAAGCTTGGGGATAAGATGTCCTTAACGGACTACTTAAACACATAATCTCCTATAACTTCCTCTCCGCCGTCTAAAAGCTCGCGGTCCATCCACTCCCTAAAGTTATAGCAAGAGTTAATAAAGCGCTAATTAAGAGGCTCGATTACCTAGGACGCGGCATTAAAACTACTACTTAACTACAACCTGCCAATTTTGCGCTCGCGCCTATAAAGTTAGGAAGGGTAATATTAAACCAGGTGGTAAATAAGTATGGTTTAGGAAGACACTTAATAGGCTTCCTTGTTCTAAATAAAGACCTGCCGCTAAGAAGTGGGAGATTAACTACTGTGGGACTAGAGGTTACTAATGTTGGAATTAGGCAAGTAGGAGAGAGCTTAGCTCTTATACTGCAAATATATTCTTAACATGCTTCTAATATAATAAATCTATTAGCCTTTTAGCCATTAACACCTATTTAAGGAGGAGGCGTTAGTATTATACCAAACCCGTCTTAATAAGGATCACCTATATTAGTTAACTTACCTTTATCTTCTATAAACAAAAGTATTCTTATAACTAGAATGCCTACTAGCTTGCCCCCACGGCTGCCAATATCCTCTTTAAAAAGGAATCCAAAGAGAGGGCTAATAGTTGCTTATCCAGAAGTAGAAGGGCTAGAAGTAGAGTTAATGTTTAATAAAAACGTTATTAAGCTAGGAGATAATAAGGAGTATATTAAGGAGACTATAGATACTGTGGCGATACTCCGTTTAAAACAAGGGTATAACTGCAAAGACGACGTACTAGCTTATCTTAAGGCGTCCCTAAACTAAACTACTAAAATCAAACTAACTAAGGTTATAAAGCTCTTGCGTAGTTAGTATAGGGCAGCCGGTTCTAATCTAGAGATATATAAGGTCTACTAGATGCATACGCAAGCTATAGGAGGACATATGGGTTTGGCAATAAAGGGTTTAAACTATACCGCACTATATTATAGACTCCGTTTAATATACCATGCTTATAATTACCTCGGCACTATAAAGACAGATCCTACTACGTACTCCTGGTTTAGAAAAGCTTACAGACCTCTAGTTCTATCCAACTCCTTAGGACCATATAAGTTTATTTACAATTCAGCACCAAGGTTTTCCTATGACAGAGGGGCTTTGCTTAATTGGATACTATTACCAAATAACTAAGATATATAGCAGTAAGACAGATCCGTAGTTTTAAACGTGTTTAGATAGTAGTAGGATTCTAGCATTTTAGCAATAATTAATAAAGAAATGCGTATGTACTGTTATTACCAGCGTCTAATTAATAGACGGCTAAATTACGGCTAGTTAAGAACAATGGTCTATAGTCTTTACTAGTAGCTAATAAGACAATATCCTTAGTACTACTATCTCTATTACGCTCTTAGGCCTAATAGCTAGTGGTAACTTATCTCCTACCCTTATTATACGAAATTCGCGGTTAAGGGAGACTTTACAGCTTTCCGCCATATTAATATTAATATTCCCTCTCTTCTAGAGAGTGGACGCGGCGCTAATATAATCTAAAGGAGTGTTTCTTTAGATAATAAAACTAAGGATAACTGCACAATTATCCTACCTAGCATGCATTATTACTTGGAATTGTAGTGGGCAGATCTTAAAGTATAAGGATTAACTAAGGGCGATGGATTCGTACATAAGATCTCTAATTAAGACTAGACCACTAAGGACGTAGAAAAGTATGCGACTAACTAGGTAGCTCAGCCATATAAGAAAGGAGATGTGCGTATAACTATGCCTTACCTTCCTTATGGAGTAAAAGGACCTTTAACTGGGACCCAATGAATAATACTGCTATAGTTTGTTAGTATTTAAGACGATTATAATAACCTTAAGGTTATGGAAGGAGAAACCTAGGTAGAGCTGGCGGATGCTTACCGAGACTTAAAAGCGCCGCCTCGCACGCTATCTAGACATGCTAATCTTTATAGCGCAATCCCATACCGCTTCCCTGCTGTAGTTAAGCTTACTACTGCTAGTGCCTTATCTAACGCCCTTCTTGGTAAACAACAATGGGATTCTCTAGTGGTAATTTAAGATTATAATCTTCTTCTTGCTGGCAATAGGAACAAAGTTAGGAAATAGATGCATTCCTACCGTTTTAGGGCTGTTAAGAACTACAAGGATGCGTTCCAGCTTATATATGCAACTAAGATAAAGCGTTTTAATAGCCGCTTATACTTCTACTACGTTAACCGTAGAATTAATCCTTTAACTATTGCGGTAGAACTAAGTATTATGCCTCCTATTGTTATAGAAGGATAGAGTCATGCGAAGTTGCCTAAGAAATTATAGGATAGAACTAAGCAAATAGAAGGATATGAGAGAGCCATATTATCTAAGAGCCGTTAGTCTAATGCCGCTTATACTGCCCAGCTAGGTAGATAAAAGTGGTCTTATTTAACCAGAACGGAGTCTCCTCGCTTACTATCTTGGGTTTGTGGTAAGGGTAAGGAGCTTATACGGTCACCTACTACACCTTTATTTTAAAGATAGGCAGGAATATAAGGTTTTGGAAGTCGTTAGGGGACAACAACTTAGGTAGGGGAGGTATGTGGTAGTGTGATTTGGCCCCTAGATTTAATATCTAGATTAGGCGTAGCTTTAGGAGAGCCTAGGCCTTCTATATATTTTATATAGATCGGTCTAGAGCCCCAGAGTCTTTAATAACTCGGACAGGACCGATAGACACACACTTTTCCTTTAATACACTCTTTTCTTCCTTTCTTACTGACTAATTTCCTACTGGCTGATTACAACTAACTGATAGACTAACCATATCGTAACTTCCTGTCTAAGAGTGGTCGTACCCTCCCACACTATTTTAAGGCGCTTTATAAGCTCTATAAATCTATACTAATAGAAATCTTATTTAAGTAATATTAGGGGGTGCATTATAAGTGTAAGGGGTTTATTGCGAGGTCGCGAATTTAATAGGGTAGTATATGGGGGCACGGTCCCTTATTAGGTGACCTAGATAAATTTTAACTAATTCCCAGTCTTAGTTTAACCCAAATTTAGTATATTATAGAAGACGAGAAATTTACTTATTTCTCGTACCTATGGCAGGCTTTTGTCCTTAGGGGACGAAGTCCTTTTAGGAACTAAGTAGCTACCCTACTACTACCCTGCTACTGCCCTACTACTACCCTACTACTACCCTACTACTACTCTACTACTACCCTACTACTGCCCTACTACTGCCCTACTACTGCTCTGCTACTGCCCTACTACTGCCCTACTACTACCCTACTATTGCCCTACTACTGCCCTACTACTGCCCTACTACTGCCCTACTGTCCTACTGCCCTGCTACTGCTACTACTATATACTAAGAGGGTAGCAATACCTCCGGATATATAATATTAGTAGTTATGGCACCCCTGTTCTGCGGCAGTAATAGCGAAAGCCTAGCTATATTTGTTACTCTTAACAGCGTAATATATAGCTGCCCATAGGTAAAGACCGGGTTACGTAAATTAACACCAATAAAGTTAAAAGACTGCCCTTATGACTTATTTACGGTTATAGCAAAGCATAGCTAGATTAGAAACTGCCTTCTACTAATAATAAACGGCAGTTCCCCTTCTATAGAGGTAAGCTTAATATAAGGAATTAGCCGTAGCTGGTTATAAAAGCTGCCGCCAAGTATCTAAGTTTTAATATAACGGCGGCCTAGGCGCGTAATAACTATATGGGTGCTATTATAGAGCCCTTTTTAAGGGTAAAGGTTCTATAAAAGGATTATAGGCGCGCCTACCTTTAGGGAAAGCTTTAATAGAGGTAGGCTATTAGGGTTAAATATCTACAAAAGCTCTGGCGGCAGTAGTATAATATTACCATTATCTTCTTCTCTATTTTACTCTATAGTATTTATAGAACAAAAGGTACTTAGGGAGCCGTAGAGCCGTATAAGGATAGCGTTATTAATCTTAGCCATAGTATTATTGCAAATAGTTAGGATAGCGCAATCGCGGAAGGTATTAGAAGTAGTATATGCCCGTATAAGCAGTTGCGGAGAATATATATGCCCATAGAAGGGTTCCTTAGACTGTAACTAGGCTATACTAGGCGGGAGAGTAACGCTGCTAGATAGGGACGTATTATAGGATAAGCTCCATACCTAAGCTGCAAACTACTAATTAACTTTACCCTAGCGGATATATATATTTAACCACAGGGATAGTATACGGAAGGTAGGCCAGAGAAATGACCGCTATAGGTAGGTACCTATAATAGCTGCGCGGTTCCCCTGCGGGACAACAGGCAGTATTTAAGCAAAGTCGCCGCCTAAGATAGTAGGGAGTCCACTAAAGGTAGAGTTATTAAAACGGACGTCCGTAAGTATATAGTATACGGCTTTAAAGCAGTAGTAGTACTGTATTAGTACCTTATCCTAGATAAGCAGAGAGGTATAGCGTAAAAGCTTAGCCAGATTTAAGCTTTTAGAGATATTATAAGTAGAGTCTTTGTATAGATTAATAGGTATCCAAAAACGGGAGTAGGTAGTATAGCTGCTGGGCAGTAAGAGGGCCGTAATACTAGAAGAAGCTACGCAAAGAACAATTTTACTACGCAAGCGGTAGTAGTGGCAGAGGTAGTAATAGAGAAACATTTTACTAGTGCCTATAGGGCCCTAGAGAAAGAAGCGGGCTGTCTACGGATCCGTATCTATAGCGGCAACAATAGTATTAAAGCACGCTGCCTAATCTGCATTTAGCTGCTGGCGCAGCTTAGTAAACTAGTGTCCTTCCTCTATACGGTTATACTATAGCTCTGCTACAAAAAGTAGGTTACTTCCCTTAATAATAATATCCCACTAGTGCTGGAACTGGGGTAGGCTATAGTCTATAAGCGTCTTCTGGTAATCCGTAAGCATCTAATAAATAAGGTATAGGCCGTAATTAAGATGGATATTATTATCCTTACTAGCTGTAAGAGGAGCATTAGGTTACTAGGCTAGAAAGTAAAACAGATTATTATAGATAGACTGTTTAAAGTGGTCCTATAAAGCAACTGGCTTTATAATAGGGCCGTAAAGTAAAGCGGTTATAAATAAGAAGCGTAGCTAGGTGCTAGTAGCGAAAATATAGGCCTCTGTTAAGTAATTAATCCACTTATAGTTATCCTCTAGTAGCCCTAGGGCTATATAGGCGGCCTAGAAGGTTAGATAGACTATACTAGTAACAGTACAGAGGTCCTTAAAGGAGGTAGGGCCGAGAATAGACGTTAGTAGCAGCCGTAAGTAGAACCTCTCGCCTATAACGGGACTGTAGTAATATATACAGCCTATTATAAAGCCTTGCTGGCGTAGACGCCACTCCCGTTACTTTAAAATAAAGGTATACCGCTTGGGGAAGTCTTGATATAGGCAGTTATAGCCATCCTTATGCTCTGTATTATACTTAAAGAAGGCCGTTAGTATAGAGCAAGAGAGATTAAGGCGCTGCTAAATGTCCTTAGCGGACTAATTAGGCTAAAAGTATACGGACTACTTGCCTAGAAGGTGTACCGTAAGCTAAGTTATAGGGGGGAACTCCTTATAAATAGATAACTTAAATAGCCGCTAGATGGCCTTGGGGGGGCTAATATAATAGCCCTATAAATACTGGCTTACCTTATCGCTATCTATAAGCCGTAAAGTAGTACGGTCGTTCCCCTTATATATATACTTATAGATATACTTAACAGACCATATAGAGGCGCAGACCTTAACATTTATATATATATAATACTTTGCGGTTAGATACGGGAAGTATGGAATAATTTAGTAATTATCTATTTTAAATATAGCTCTAAAAGGCCCCGGTAAGCGGACAGACCATAACTACTAATTATTATAATAGCGGTATTCTAGATAGCCGTCCTTATATATAATAGTAGTAGGGTTAAAAGGCCTAAGGTACCGCTTTAAGTAGGTTAGTAGAAGGCCTGGCCCTAGCGTAACTATATAGGGAGCTCGCGGATTCTAGGAGCCGCAAGGGCCGTAAACTATTGTTAACTTTATAATCTTAGTAAGTTAACCAGTAGGATCGTCCTCTAGCTATAGAAGCTCCGCGGATATAAAATAGTTAATAATAGCTAGGTCTAACAGCCTATCGCGGTTATACAGATATAGGAAAAGTAGTAGGTATAAATAGGGTAGGCCCTGTTTCTAGTACTTAATGGTTTAAACGCAGCTATAGAACTGGCCAAAGATCTAGACCCGTTTTAGGTTGTATAGGAAGTAGTTTAGCTTTAAATAGAAGACGCGCATAACTAAATTGGGTCTATCTATAGTGGTCTGGCTAGGTAGTAGCTTATAGGTAATCTTATCCCACCTAGGGTTGGTAGTAAACGTAATTGTCGGTATCACTTCCGGTAATACGTAATGCTATTGCAATAGTATGGAGTGGTAACTGATTTTGATTGATGCTTAATTAATTCTCCTATTCTACAGGTGGAATTTAGTGGATTTCCTAAGCTCGCTTAGCTCATGTAACTAACCTAATTAGTTACAGACAACCTCGTTTAGACACTGGGAGTATTTAGTTTTTAACAGTGCTTAAGCACGCCTCCTGCTAAATTCTGCCAAGTTCTACCAAATTCCGCCATATTCCACCGAATTCCATCAAGTTCTGCCAGATTCTGCCGTATTCCACTTAAGTTCTGCCGGATTCTGCCTAGGTGGTTAAAGTGGCCAATTACAATTTTCCATGCCCGGCATGGAAAATTACCATTGGCTCGCTTATAACTAGCGCCTTAGCTACTAGCTCAATATCCTTGCACTCTCTGTTCCTGCCTTTCCGTTCTCTCCTCTCTCTACCCACTCGGTAACCTATAGCTTAATTATATTCATATTAATTAGGTCCTTTAACGCCTAGCAAGGCTTTAATTTTGTTATAGCGTCTATAGGGTTACTGCCTCCGTCAATCCATTTAATCTCTGCTATTTCTCTTCTCTTGTATAATTGGTATAAACACATTAGGTTAACTATAAGTCATTTCTCTTATATTGTCCCAAGTTTAACTAAGCAGTTATATAGAGATTTTAAATTAGTACAAAGGATAAGTGGTAGTTATTTAAGTTATAGGATCTTCTTAATAGTTGCTTTAATCGCAGCTCCGGTGTCAAATCTATGGGCTATTCCATATAGTTTAGATGCCAAGACACTTCGTGCAACTTACTTGTATTTAATAGATAACCAATAGAGGATATTAGCCCTATTATCCTTGTCCGTAAGTGTAATAATAAAGCCAATCTAAGAAGAGAGGTCATAGTTATTGGCGAAGGATGAGTCCGTAAATATTATCAGTTTAAAAGTGCTTATATTAAGTTATACAAAGTAAAGTCCTCGGGAGGGATTATTAATTTGCTATTACAGCCGTTTGTTAAGCTGCTTTACATATTCTTCCTTTAGGTTAACAACTTATACTGCAAAAGAGAGGTTAAAGGCAGCTTCTGGTTAACAGACTGTGGCAATATAGGCTCCTCTTGCTCTCTAGGCAACGTATTAGTCCTTTAGTGTAAATACCTTACGGACTTCCCCTCTGGAGCTAGTTAGGTTTATAGCCTTTATAGTAACCAACTTTAGGTTCTAGCATTAACATTCCTGGGTAAGAGCTATTAAATCTTTTTCTTGCTTAATATAGCCTCCATTAAACTTAATTAGGGTATTTAATATAAGCTTCTCTCTCTCTTTTACTAGGAACTTTGCCTCCTAAAGCCTAGCTTCTTCAGCCTCTATAAAGGTTTTATTAGCAAAAAATAGTGTATTATTAGTCTACAGTCCTACAATTCTAAAGCTGTTACTATTCGTGTATAATAAGCAGGGGTTGTATATTAACTAGTTCATCCGTAGCTTATTAAGGTAGTAACAGTAGTATATATTAAACCAATAGTTGCCGGCTTCCGAGACACCATAGAGTGGTTTAATAACTCTTAGAATTGATCTATTCTTTAGTTTAAGTTCTAGTAGCGGGCATACAAAGAAGTCTCTGTTTAGGTGGGTACTGGACTATATATAAGCTTATAAAATATCGCGCAGGTATAAAGAAGCTGGTCTTCTTCTATTTCCCTATAGGGTTGCCATAAGTGCTAGGATAATTCTCTGGCTAACACGTTAAATAGTTGGTAACTGTATTAGAACTAGGTCTTTACTATAGTTGGTAACTGTATTAGAACTAGGTATTTACTATAGTTGTTATAGGCTTGTATAACCAGTCTAGACTTCTTAAAGGCCTTATCTATTCCAGCGTTCTTAATCTCATTAATAAACTGGGAGTTAAAGATTCTAACTCCTTTTAGGACGTCTACTATATCAGTAAACTCAAAGACGCCTTTCTTAAGTAAACCGTTTATTTCCTTATATCAAGACTCTATAAATAACGGTAAGGTACACTTAGAGGTTATAGTGTTAGATTTCATCAGGCTGTCGTTAATAAATATTAATATGTCTACAATGTTTTGCTAAGACTTTGTTAGCAATTGTCGTGTCCATTTTAATCTTTAGAGGGGTACAGTAGCTGCCAGTTCCTTAGTTAGTTCCTTAGTTAGTTCTTTAGTTAGTTCCTCCTCTAGTTCCTTATTAGGTTCTTCTAGTTCGGGTTATAGGTATGGCTTTACTACTATAGTCCTAAAATCGGTAGGTCCACTAGGGAGTTGTATTTTATATATCTCTCTATTAATTCCAAGCAACTTAAATAGGCTAGTCCATCTGCCGCTTTATCTAGTATTACCTTTACGCTATATAAGCACGTCTAAGTTAAGGGGGAGGTTGTGGATTATGGTAACAGATGGACCATTTCGTTGGTTTAGTGTATTATTAACTTACTTCTTTGCCCTAATCCTTGCGATCTCCTCTATTGCCTTCTTTATAGCTACCGCTCGCTGTATAATAGAGGGTGCTAGTAGGTCGAGTTCGCTTATTTAAGGGTAGGCACTAAAATAAGGAGCGTTGGGACTAAGCTGTTTAGGCCAGCTGTGTTATTAGCAGCCTTTACCGCCATTTGCAAAGCTAATTCTTTAGTTATTCCTAAGTCCTATAGCTCCTCCATAATTATCTGGTATGCTCGGCGTAGTGTTAGATAAGCTCTTTCTACCATTCTAATAAACCAGTAAGCTTCCACTAGGACGCTCTTGGTTAATATAGCTATTGCCATAGCATGCTATTGAAACTCCTTACTTACAAAGTTCTTCCCGGCATCGTAAGTAATGTAGTCGGGTAGTCTAATATAGGTGTTAATCTAGCAGAGTCGCAGGATGTCCCAGGTGTGTTTTATAAAGATATTGCGTAGCTATCTTGCGGCTTAAAATCTGGTAGCTTTATTAATTATATAAAGGACGGGGTTTCTATTAATATACATAATATTAACAAAAATAGAATAGTTAAAATCAGAATCTTAGTTCTTCTTATAATATAAACTTAAACTATTTAGGGGATTTACTATATTTCTAGCAGTGGGAACAGTACTTAGTAAGGTAGTTAATGGCCTGCTTATTAATATTATTGTAGCCAGAGCGTTCTAATACCTTATATAGCTTATCTACCAATAGGTGTCCAAAGCAGCGGTAGAGTCGGCGGAGTTTAGTGGTGGTTAAGTAGCAAGGGTTTTAGTTAAACAAGTAGATTATAAATAACTATAGTGACTTTTCCTATAGCAAGAAGGGGTGGCTAAATTGGCGAACTACTGGTACCGATTTTGTTGGGGTGACTAGGGCGTTTTTAAGGTTATTGTAATAGACCTTTAGTATATCCATATCTGCAAGACATAGTAGGAAGGGTATATTGGCCTTTACAACGTAAAACTTAATATTGCCAACTAGTGTACTAACTATAACGGAGCCAATAGAAGAGGTAGAGCCAATGCCAAACTGGACGTTAATAGCGCCGGCCTTTGAGGTATCAATAACGGTATTATAGGTCTTTCTATATGCGAGGTATTGTCCATAACCTACTATTAATCTCTTTAAAACTCTAGTATTAATTATTACTCTATATAACTTATTAGAAGTATATTAGCTAGTAGTAACATAGACAAATAGGTCTAAGTTATTATGGTAAGCAGTTAGGTTAGTGCCAGTAATTGCATAGGTAAAGAATCAGTCCGCTAAGTCAGTTACAGTATTAATGGCTCCTTTGTGCTGTATCATTCCAAAAAAGGTAAGAAATAATTTAGTCTGTTCCTAAGCTGGAGATACTAATAGTGGCTTAATATTAATTATAAGAGCTTCCATTGCCTCGTTAATAAATTCTAAGTTAAGTTTATCACTATTATTATCTATTCCCTTATTATTTAGTAATATACTATTAGGCATGTCTATCAAAGCAGCGGTTAAATCTATCCTTAAACTTCTTCTTTAATTCGTCACGTTCTTCTTTAGAGTATTTAAATAACTAATAACCCTCTTTATTGCAGACAAAGCAGCGCTTCTTTAGTTATGTATATTAGCTAAATAAGGATGATTATGTTCTATAAAGTAATTAGGGGTATTGTCTATGGTAGCGGCGGTTAGTAAAGAAGGCTTAGGGGTTCTTATTATTTAACTTTTTGAATATTATAATGGAGGATTATAAGTTATTAATTAGGCCAGTTAAGCTGTTAGAAGGTTTAAAGCAGGCATATTAACACACTAGTAACTCCTAGCAGGCGTTAATAAGCTTATTATAAAGGAACTTGTCTATGCGTAAATCTAGGTTAAGACCATGCTAGAGGTGTCTTAGTTCTTTAATAAGTAACTGTAGGTAATCTAAGGTTAATTTTCCAGCATTCTCGCTCTTGCCTATTATAGACTTTAGAGTTATTAAGTTCCATCATCCTAATATACCGCGTCTGTATTTAGGTCCCTCAAAGTAATTACGTATAGTGTCGCAGATTTGGTTAAACGAAAGGGTTAAGGTAACGTTCTTAAGGTTGGTGTAGTAGTGGTCAAGTACTAGACCGCGTAGCATTGTAGGGTAGGCTTTAACCTTGGCTTCTTAGGGTACGTCGGCTCTGCTACAGAGGTTATAGAAGATAGTAAGTTTAAAGTTAAAGTTGTCATCTTCTCCACTGTACTTATTATCTTCCGTATACATCTTCGCGAGGTTTATTAGCTCCTTACCAAAACTCTAGGTTTAACTCTATCCCCTAGGTGGTTCTGGTTATAGGGTTAAGTTAATATAGTTAGGCTCCTATTGTAGGGGTGGTGTAGAGGTAGGTTAGGATGTAGTAGGTGGTATTATAAGTAGGGTAGGGTTCGTGGTTGGTAAGATTAAGATTGGGGTTTAGATGGTACTGGTGAAGTTATTCTTAAGGAGGTAGTCAATTTATCCTAAATTAAACTTCCCTCTGGTTGCCATATACTCCCTAATCTTAAGCTTAGTCCATTTTATAGGATCTTCTTCTTATAAGGTATTGAGAAGGGCTTCTGGCATTATAGTATTTCTATACTTCTTAACCCATACACCGTGAACTTAGAGGAATTGTTAAAGGTTACAAACAGTAATCTAGTTATAGTCTCTGAAGGTTTGTACTGTAAAGGTACTAAAGTCTTTGCGGTAGGTTTCCTATAGGTCATCGTCCTTAAGCTTATATACTTTATACTTAAGGAGCTTAAACTCTATAAATTCTTTAATCTCCTTCTTATTAACGTTATTAGATTATGCATTAATTCCCTCACTCTATCTGTCTTGTCCTTCGTTAACTTGTGCCCTAATATCTAATATATTGATTCTTATGACTCTTATTAAGGTTCTAGGTAAAAACGCGTAATAGACGCAAGCTAAGGGTTCCTTATCTTGTTAAGTTCTAAACGCGTGGTAGACGCAAACTAATTAAAATGCGTGATGGACGCGAACCAAGGGCCTATACTGGATAGGGGTCGGTTCTTTAAATACCTAGAGACTGTGTATAAAGAATTAAGGGCCTCTCTTGCGAGATGGGGTTGGTTCTTTAGGTACACATTAACTAATACTCCTTGGCAAGTAATCTAGTGGTAAACGTGCGTGATAGACGCAAGTCAAGGGCCTATACTAGATAGGGGTTAACTCTTTAAATACCTAAGGACTGTATATAAAGAATCAAGGGCCTCTCTTGCGAGATGGGGTTGGTTCTTTGAATACACGTCAACCGATACTCCTTAGCAGGCGTTCTTGATAGGTTGCCTCTAGTTAAAAAGGGACTGTTCGAGTTCGTCTCTCTTCGTAGATAATATGCCTCCTAATCTGTGATCACTAATCAGTGTTGGTATCACTTCCGGTAATACGTAATGCTATTGCAATAGTATGGGGTGGTAACTGATTTTGATTGATGCTTGATTGATTCTCCTATTCTACAGGTGGAATTTGGTGGATTTCCTAAGCTCGCTTAGCTCACGTAACTAACCTAATTAGTTATAGACAACCTCGTTCAGACAGTAATAAATAGGCTTAGATGGCCATATTTACGGATAATAGCTATTAAATCCTAATAGCACTGCCTAATAAAGCAAGCTCCGCCAAGGAAGCTTAATAGAAGGACTATATAGTGGCCTAATAGTTAAGGGTCCAGATTGGCGCGGGTAAGAGTATCCGCAACGCCGTTATATAGCTTCGCATAGAGGGTAGGTTAGTAGGAGCGGATCCAGTCAAGCTTATTCTAATTATATAGCGCCCATGCATCTATAATATACTACTAAAATAGCCGGCAGTAGGTAAAAGGGACTAACCTAGAGTTAATATGGACGTGTAGGTAGAACTAAAAGTATACCTATTATATTAAATGGTCTTACTAGCGGGCTTAATTAGAGTTATATAGCTAAAGACCCTAGTGCCAGCTAGTATCACCATAGGGGAAGAGCAGTATATAGTGGAGCGGCATATATACGGTATACGTTAAGTTAATACGGTAGTACCGCGGCTGCTTATTAGGCATACAACGCTCTATAAGTATAATATCGCGGAAGCTAGCATTACTATACTTATCTGGTATAATAACGGCGACCTTATTGCTTATTAGAAGGTTCTTATAGTGCTAATTAGCACTAGCCTTTAAGATAAGCTATATCTATGGGTTTAAGATAATCCGTAATAGGGTTATTATAGGCTAAGCCTAAAGCCGTTCCCTTATAGTTTGATAGAGGGCGATAAAAAGGTTCCGTACCTTAGATAGCATGGCAGTAAGGTACTATAGAATGGCTGCATCTAGCTAGGTATTAGGATAGGCCTACAGCTGGATATCTATGATATAACTAGGGTTGTAAAAGTATAGCTGTGTATACCGCGGAGTAACGTTAGCAGGAGCCTCTAGTGGGCCTTATAGATAGTAAAGCTCACTATATATCTGGAAGCAATTTAGGCCGCCCCAGGCTACGCCATAGTTAGTAATAGTATAATTTACGGACGTAAAAGCCAACGCTGTATTATATAGGCGAAGCCGCTTCCTAAACTGCCTAGCAGAAGTAGTACGGGACTCTAAAAGGTTGCGTAAATAGTCTAGCGGAGGCTAGAATAGAAGGAGGTTTATATTACTATGCTTATAGCAGGCTTCAAACCGTGGATTGCTAGGCTGTAATATACTAACACGTTCATTAATCTAATGTAGGGCCGCGTAGAAGTTATAGGCGACGTCTACAGGACCGAGATCTAGCTGCTCCATAATAGGGCGGGCGGTAGTAATTAGACCACAATCTGGTTGCTCCGTAATAGGACGGGCTGTAGTAATAGGCCTAATATCTAACTGGCCCGTAATAGGGCGGGCTATGGCGGGTCGTAGCTAGATTAATGCGGGCGGTTGCGGCTAGATTAGTATAGGCGGTTGCTGGATTAATACGGGCGGTATAAGGGGAGAAGCAGTGGCGGAGGCAGCGGCGGAGGCAGTAGCGGCTGTAGTTTAGGGTATAGGCTGCGGAAGGTCCGCGAAAGGTTGTTAGGACCGTCTATTTCTTTTCTCCTATATAGAGTTAGAAAGGTAGTAAGTTAAAAAAGAGTAAATAAAGAATTAACCCTGTAATAGTTACAGGTCTTATACAGAGCTCTATGACGGTTCGTTGCGAAGTTAGTAAAAGAGCGATACTGCTTACAGGCAGTGCAAAATATATAATTGGAAGGCATTTAGGCGATAGATAGGGAGTAGTAGCAACTATGGTAGAAGGTAGAGAGTAGTAAGGGATAGGATTTAAGGTCGCGAGGTCAGGAATTTAATGGGGTAGCATGGTCCCTTAGCACGGTCCCTTATTACATAACCCAACACACGATAACTAATTAAAAAACCTTAACACAGTATATTAGAAGAAGATATTATTATTATTCATTGCTTAACGTCCGATTCGGATCCCTGTTGGGCCCACGCGGACTACTCCTTATATACATATAGGGAGAAAACTCTATTTGAGAAAACCCCGTGATCCGTCTCCCCGCCTTT